>Ga0206677_10000947_pt1 | contig 27391 bp, 19 predicted proteins | sample M130m12015metaG_FD_155475 | JGI IMG/M metagenome (GOLD analysis project Ga0206677, IMG submission 155475) | Ammonia-oxidizing marine archaeal communities from Monterey Bay, California, United States - M1 30m 12015 | ecosystem: Environmental > Aquatic > Marine > Intertidal zone | place: USA...
AGGGTGTCATCTTTGGAGATAAAAATCTGTGATTCATATAAACTAAAATCTTGCGAATAGGAATTAGACAAAAAAAATAATAAAGTGACTAAAAAGACTTTTTTCATATTGAAATAATTTTCAGAAATAGGTTATTAAATATAATAAAAATGGGGTTTCAGACCACACATTTTTTTTAATTTATTTCAAAATAGGTCATCTTAATTATACATTATAATATCCTTTATGTGAAAGCTATCAAGATAAATTTCAAGATTGATTTTATGTAACAATTCTCAACTTTTTTAATTTTGAAATTAATGCCCTATTTACGATAATAAGATTCATCAATTTGTTAGCCCTTAACTTCAATTTTCGCATTCTTATTTTTATTTTAGAGGTGTATTATGATCATGATCTATGCTTATGAAAAATCTACTTACTTACCGTGTTTTTCTTCTACTTCTTCTGAGTTTTTCCTCTCCTTGGTCTCTATCCTCTCAAATGAACAAAAACATATTGAATCTTGAGACAAGTTCTTATTTGCTACAACACGCAAATAATCCAATTAATTGGCAGCGTTGGGATAAAAATCTCTATAACTCAAGTAATGTGGATGAAAAATTGCTTGTAGTAAGTATTGGTTATTCGAGTTGTCATTGGTGCCATGTAATGGAAAAAGAAACGTTTGAAGACCCTGATGTGGCATTATATATGAACGAAAAATTTATTAGTATTAAGGTTGATCGAGAAGAGAACCCAGAAGTTGATAATATTTACATGACAGCTACTCAAATGATGACAGGAAGTGGTGGGTGGCCATTAAATGTTGTATGCTTACCAGATGGTAGACCAATATATGGAGGCACTTACCATACCAAAAACCAATGGCTTGAGGTATTAGGTAAAATTCAAAGAATGTATGATAATAATAAAGCTCAACTTTTAACATTTGCAGATAAAGTAGAGAAAGGGATTCAAGAAATTAATCATTTTGAATATACTGAGGAGGCAATATTAATTCAGCCCTCAACACTTCAAAAAGACATGGCTCTTTGGTCTAGTTCTTGGGATTTAATAAATGGAGGAGAAAAACAAAATCAAAAATTCGTCACTCCTTCAAAATTTAATTATATCCAACAGTACAATTACCTAAATAATGACAACGCAGGGAAAGATTATTTTACAAGTACACTTACAAATATTGCAAATAGTGGTATTGTGGATCATTTGGAAGGAGGTTTTTACCGTTACACTGTTGATCCAGAATGGAGAGTCCCTCATTTTGAAAAAATGCTTTATGATAACGCACAGCTTTTAACTCTATATGCAAATGCATTTAAACAATTTAAGCTTCCCCTCTATAAATCGACGGTTTATAATACCTATGCTTTTCTCCAAAATAAAATGAAAAACTCCAAAGGAGGATATTTTTCTGCGATTGATGCGGATAATAACCAAGGAGAGGGGCGTTATTATATTTTTACTTCAGAGGAAATTAAAAGAGTAGCTGATAAAGACTTATCGATTATTTTAAATTATTATCAAATAGAATTAGATAAACCTTTCGAAAACTTCTTTTATCACCTAAGAAAAATAAAGAACTCGAGCGCTTTGTTAAAAAAGTTTTCCCTGACTAAAGATCAACTAGAAGAGAAAATAAAAACTTGGGAAATAAATTTTTCAGAATTAAAAAAAAAGCGAGAACCACCTCTTATTGACAAAAAGATCATTACATCATGGAATGCACAAATGATATTAGGATTAATAAGTTCTTTTGAAGCTTTTGGGGATGAGAAATTTCTAGCTCAGGCAAGGAGAACTTTTTCTTTTTTAAAAGAAAACTTGTATTGTAAAGGCGAACTTATGCACACTTTTCAGGCTGATGAAGCAAAAATCGAAGCCAATTTAGAAGACTATGCTTTCATTATCAAAGCGGCATTAAGCTTGTACCAAAATACGGGAGATCTAAGCTATTTGTCACTAGGGGATGAACTTACCCAAAAAGTTATTACCAACTTTAAAACACCTTTAAACCCTTTTTTCACCTTCACTAAAGATCCGGTGCTCTTTTCTGAAATCATCTCTATTCATGATGATGTTATTCCCTCTGCTAATTCTATTATGGCAGAGAATCTTTGGATGCTCGGGCATCTTCTAGATAAGATTAAATTTAGTACGATGGCAGATGAAATGCTCTCTACTGTTGCCAGCTATTTTTACGATGCTAAAGGGATTGATTATAGCCAATGGGCACAATTAATTTCTAAAGTTGCCTACTCCTTTAAAGAAGTTGTTGTTGTAGGTCCAGATGCTCAAAAAATGAATAAAGAACTGCAGCAAAATTATCTTCCAAATATTTTGTTTCAAATTAGCGAAATACCTAGTGAATTACCTTTACTGAAAGACAGGTATTTTCATCCAGAGACATTAATATATGTTTGCAAAAATAAAGTTTGTTTACGACCTGAAAACACAACCTTTAGAGCATTAAAACAAATTAATGAGCTATAATTCTTAAAGTTGTTATTCTAAACCTGGATAAAAAACCATATCGAAAGTCTTGTATGGTTTTTTAAATAAACGAGAAGAAAAAAAAGGCAATACTATTTATTCTATTTCGCGTAAAATTAAATGGCCTTAGTTTTTTTGTTGCTAACACGAAATCCATACCAACTTAAATAGAAAAAACATAAAAATGGAAGTAGGAAGGAAAAGTTCACCTCTGAAACCCCCAAGATTAGTGTATCTGCTACACCTCTTCCACCAAAATCAATAACAACACCTTGAAGTTTTGGTAATAAAGCACTTCCTACAATAGCCATTACCAGACCAGCAGAACCTATTTTAGATTGTTCTTCATTTAAATTTTCAAGTGCAATTCCATAAATTGTTGGAAACATTAATGACAAACAAAAAGACACACTTACTAGGCTATAGAGTCCAAAAACGCCACTGATAAAAATAGTTCCCAAAATAAAGACCATTGCTAACGAAGAAAAAGACATCAACAGTTTTCCAGAACCCGTAAACCTCAACAAATATGTACCAATGGCACGACCGATAGCAAAAAGTACAAATGCTACCATTTGAAAATATCCCGCGGTGACACTGTCAATTCCAAGACCCTCTGCGTATTGATAAATATAAGTCCAACACATAATCATGGCACCTACATTTAAAAATTGTGCCAAGACTCCCAATACATATTTTTTATCTTTGGCTAATTCGGAAAAAGTACTGTAAATACTAGGCATATTCTCTTGATCTTTATAATTGGGCATCTTGATAATGGCAAACAAGACAAAAACGATCATTATTACCAAACCCAAAATAACATAGGGATTACGAATAACCAATAAATCAGCTGTTCGAATTAGGACTTTAGATGCTTCATCTAGGGTACTAAAATCTGTAATATCATCTGATTGTAGTTTTTTCAGAACAAATTGTTGAGCAATAATTAGTCCAATAATAAGCCCTAATGGGTTAAAAGCTTGGGCTAAATTTAAACGTTGGATTGCTGTCTCTTTTGAGCCTAAAGCTAAAATATATGGATTTGCAGCTGTTTCTAAAAATGCAAGTCCAAATGTTAAAACATAAAGGCCGAAACAGAAAAACCAAAATTGTTCGCTCAATGCAGCAGGGTAAAAAAGTAAAGCTCCACTGGCATATAATCCCAGACCAATTAAAATACATGTTTTATACGAATATTTTCTCATCAACATTGCGGCTGGTAGTGCCATACAAAAATAACCTCCATAGAATGCCATTTGAACCCACGCTGCTTCAGAATTTGAAAGTTCTAAGACTTTTTTAAACGCTTGAACCATTGGATCAGTAACCGCATTAGCAAAACCCCATAATATAAATAGTGTGGTTACTAGAATAAAAGGTAGTTGCACTTTTTTTGAGACTATTTCTGGCCTTTTTAAATTTGTCATGATATAATTAATAAAGTCATTTGTACCTTAATTAATTTTTATTTGTTGTAAGGCCTGATTATTTTTTGCAACAAGTAAATGCGTTTCTTCTTTCACCTTGATTATTTTCATATTTCGCACGTCGCCTCTCATTACAAGTCCAGATTCCCTGGGCAAAAACGCTTTAAATTCTCCTTTACCATTTCCTTTAAGCCATAAACCGTAACTAGCATCGTTTCTTGGTGTTTCTACTTCTGCATTATAAAGATTACCTCCAAGTAAAGCGTCCAAGTTTCCATCACTATCTACATCCTTAACAACAATGGAATTAATGTTTGATAATTGTGCTTGATAGGGTAATTCTTTAGCACTAAAAACTCCATCTTTATTTTCTAAATAAACACTCTGAAAAGATGTAATTTCATATTTTAACGATTCTTCAAGTATTTTATCAGAATAAATTTCTTCCAAAGATGCACTGGCAAATGAATTGTAATTTTTAAATTTTTCTTTAATTGATGGCATCTGTTGTGATGAACACTGTCTTCCACGAACAGGATACTCTGTGTCGTCAGACTTATAACTTAAGACGATGTCATATGTCGCATTTTTATCAAAGTCATTTAAGTAAACGCGAAATGGTTTTTCTTCTGATGCTTGATATTTATAATTTAACCCTAAGTTTCCCAAAATTAGATCTACATCGCCATCGTTGTCAAAATCTCCTTTTTCTATATCATACCACCAACCACGGTAGTCAGTTTTAAAAACTTGATCTGTAACTTCAGTAAAGTTTTCACCTGAATTATTTTTAAAGAAACGAACTGACATCCATTCTCCAGCTACAATTAAATCTTCCCATGTGTCACCATCTAAATCAACCCATTTTGATGTTGTCACTAATCCAATATCTTTTAATTTATTTAATTTTTGATCTGTTACATCAATAAACTTTATAAAGCCATTCGAACTTTTGTTTTCTAAAATTCTTGAACTAGCAGGATAAGGGTATTTTTTTGGGCTGAGTCTGCCTCCTACAAACAGATCCAGATCACCATCCTTATCAAAGTCGTTTACAGAAACTTCAAGCCCACTAATAGGAGTCTCGGGTATTGCAGTTTTACTTCTCTCAAAAACTAAATTTCCTTTATTCTCATAAAAACGGTCTTCATAAACCTCTGACCCTTCTTCAAATTCGTTTCCTCCACTAGCAATGTAAATGTCTTGATCCCCGTCATTGTCTGCATCAAAAATTTGAATACCTAAATCTTCATAAAGTTTATTTTTTTCAAAAACAGGTACTTTAACTTTAGTGAATATTCCATTTTTCTTCTGAATATAAAGTGCTGTAGGTTGTCCAATAGCTCCTCCAACTAAATAATCCTGAAGTTTATCATTATTCAAATCTCCTACAGCTAGAGCTGGACCTAAAGTTGAATTTTTATGAGGTAACAAGACCTCATCTTTAAAATCGTTGTATCGATTTTCGTCATGTGTAAAAGGTTCTTTTTGTGGAATTGTTTCAAAGCGTTTTACCTTACTTTCACTTTTTGACTCTTTTAAAGATACAGATTGGTTATTATATGTAATCGCATTGTAAGTATTTACTTTACTGTTCTCTACTTTAGTCTGAGTTCCATCAGACCATTCAACTATTATTTCATCAATTTGGGTTGAAGCACCTAATCCAAAATGAATACGTGGTGAGACAGACGAAAGATAACCTCTACTTAGGTTTAATTCTTGCATTTGGTATTGCCCATTTGCTTTTAAATGAACTCTAGTGCCAATAGGAGTTTGATTATTTTTACCTTCTAACTCAAATCCAATAAAATTGGTATTTATACTATTGTTTCTGTATATACTAGCAAGATCTTCCAGGTTGTTTACAACTAAATCTAAGTCACCATCATTATCTAAATCGCTATATATCATTCCATTAGAAAATGTTTTTTCATCAAGTCCCCATTCAATATTTTTGTTTTCAAAACCTTTGTTTTGTTGGTTTTGAAATAAATAATTAGTTAGCTTTTCAGAAGGCATCTTTTCTAAATAAGATAATAGTTTGAACTCCTCTTGTTTGTTTTTATAATTGGGATCATTTTTCATTTTATTGAAAAATACTCTGTTTTCATTATAAAAATCTTTGTTATTTACATCTCTTCTAATACCATTAGTTACAAAGAGATCTTTCCATCCATCATTATCAAAATCAGCAAATAGCCCCCCCCAACTCCAATCAGTTGATGACACACCACTCCAACGTGAAATATTACTAAAAGCTGGAAAATTACTAAATAAATTTCCTTGATTTACTTGAAGAGAGTTTTGCATATACTGATGGTGTAAGCCCAACGTAACCGATTGATAAAATACTTGAGGATTCATAGATGACATGTTGGCTTTAGATCTAAAATTATCTGCAGCATTCATGTCAAGCTGAAAAATGTCTACCCAACCATCATTATTAAAATCAGAAGCATCTACACCCATTCCAAACAGTGAAGTTTGTTGAAGTGTGTTAAGAATGTCATTTGTAAATGTTCCATCTCCATTGTTCATATACATAAAATCTGGAGAACTAAAATCATTGGATATATATACATCTGGAAACCCATCGTTGTTAAAGTCAGAAGCAACAATACCTAGGCTTAATCCAAAATTACTAATTCCCGATTCCTCAGTCACGTCAACAAAATGATCACCCTCATTTCGGTATAAATGATCTGAATCACGTTTTTGATGATTATCAATCCTGTATTTGTAATAGTCAACAGGAGCAGTAAAGCTAGTAGGAGGGTAATTTGCCACATAAAGATCTAAGTCTCCATCTTTATCGTAATCAAAGAAAGTAGAGTGCATACTATAAGCGTCATCGTCTATTCCAAATTCTTTTGCCTTTTCAGTAAATGTGTTGTCTTGGTTGTTAATAAATAAAATATTGTTGTTAGGTCCATTCTCCCCTCCTACAGAGCAATATATATCGAGAAACCCATCATTATTAATATCAATTAGGGTAACGCCAGAATACCACCGGTCATCTCCTTCAATTCCAGCAGACTTGCTTATATCATTAAACTTTAAATTCCCTTGATTAATATAAAGTTTATTTGGAACCATGTTCCCTGAAAAGAATAGATCTTCTAGCCCATCATTATTAAAATCTCCTGCTGCAACACCACCCCCCAGATACATATATGGGTTGGTGAAATAGTTTCGAGTATTGGTCTCGTAAAGTTTATTCTTAAAATTAATATTACTAAAACTAGAGCTCAGTTTTGTAAACTGTTTATTTTCTGATACGCATGCATTAAAAAAAATTAAAACAATCGATAACCCTAAAATCTTTCTCATAACTTTTTTTTAAGAATAATTAGGCTCGTTAGTTATCCTTAGTAAATGAAAAAGGTCTGGATGCGCTATTAATTCCAAAATCTTTATTTGGCTTACTATCCATCTCAAAATTTAAGCTACCTCCTTTTTGGATATCATTATAGTCAATCCATGTTTTATTATAATTAGCTCCATTTAATTTCAATGATTTTATATAGTGATTGTTATACTTATTATCTTTTGCATTAATTGTGAATTTATTTCCATTTTGTAAATTCATTGTTACCTTCTCAAAGAGAGGACTTCCAAAAACATATTGTGGTACACCTGGGGTGACCGGATAAAAACCTAAAGCACTAAAAACATACCAAGCAGAGGTTTGACCGTTATCTTCATCACCACAATAACCATCTGGGGTGGCAGAATACAACTTTTTCATCACGTCTCTAACTTTATTTTGGGCCTTCCAAGGCTGTTTAGCATAATTGTATAGATAAATCATGTGTTGCACTGGTTGATTACCGTGTGCATAATTTCCCATATTTACAATCTGCATTTCTCTAATTTCATGAATGGTAAATCCATAATATGAGTCATCAAATTTTGGAGGCATTGTAAAAACTGTATCTAACATTTTTATGAATTCTGAGTCTCCACCCATTAGGCCTATAAGGCCTTGAATATCATGAAAAACCGACCAGGTATAATGTATACTATTCCCCTCTGTAAAAGCATCACCCCATTTTAATGGATTGAAAGGCGATTGAAAAGCACCATCTTCGTTTTTCCCACGCATCCATTTAGTTTCTGGGTCAAATAAGTTTTTGTAATTTTTAGATTGCTTGTAGAACCTTTTTGATATTTCTGGTTTATTCATCTTTTTAGCCATCTCTGCAATTGTGAAATCTGCATAAGCATACTCTAATGTGCGGGCAGCATTCTCATTGATTCCAACATCATAAGGCACATAGCCTAGTTTATTATAATAATCAACTCCCTCTCTTCCAACAGATTGTTCTGGGCGTCCTTCGTTTATATTCGCATTTTTTAAAACAGCTTCTAACAAAACTTCTTCATCTTTTTCATTCATGTTCCCTTTTAAATATGCGTCTGCAATTATAGACGCAGAATTTGAACCAATCATACTTTGTCGATGCCCTGGACTTGCCCATTCTGGCAACCAGCCTGATTCTTTATAGGTGTTTGCCAAGCCCTCCATGATTTGTTTATTAAGTTCTGGATACATTAGATTGAAAAACGGGAATACTGCTCTAAACGTATCCCAAAAACCATTATCCGTAAACATATATCCTGGTAAAACTTTTCCGTTGTATGGGCTATAATGTACTATTTCTTCATCTTTATTTACTTCATAAAATTTTCTTGGAAACAGTAAAAGTCTATAGAGACAAGAATAAAATGTGCGAATATTGTCAACGTTATCATCTTCAACTAATAATTTTTGAAATTCATTTTCCCAAGAGGCTTTGGCTTGTGACTTAACATCTTTAAAAGCTTTTTGTCCTATTTCTTGATTAAGATTTAGTTCTGCTTGCTCTAAACTGATAAATGATGAGGCTACTTTTACATTTACTTGTTCTCCTTGTTTAGTCATAAAACCAATTATAGCTCCTACATGATCTCCTTCACTGTCTGTGGAGTTTTCATTTAATTTCCAATTGTCAGACCAAGTATGTTTCCACTTAAAATCTTTATCAAAAACAGCAACAAAGTAATTATGGAAATTTTCTGGTACACCGCCACTGTTATTTCTACAATAACCAATAATTTTTCTTTCTTCTGGTATTATTTTTACCATACTGCCCTTCTCAAAAGCATCAAGTATAATATAAGAAGAATCGTTTTCAGGAAAAGTGAATCTAAATATGGCTGCTCTTTCTGAAGGAGTCACCTCCGCAACAATGTCATAATCTGCTAAATACGTTTTATAATAGTGTGGTTTAGATTCTTCTGCTTTGTGAGAAAACCAAGAAGCTCTTTCATCTTCATGGTATTTGAGTTCTCCTGTAACTGGCATAAGAGAAAAAGAAGCATAATCATTAATCCATGGACTTGGTTGATGAGTCTGTTTGATTCCTCTGATTGTTTCATCATCATATTTATAAGCCCAACCATCTCCCATTTTAGCCGTTTGTGGGGTCCAGAAATTCATTCCCCATGGGGTGGCAATAGCTGGATATGTGTTACCATTTGAAAGACTGAATTTAGAGTCTGTTCCCATTAAAGGATTAACTAAATCAACTAAACTCGAATATTGAGAATTATTTAATAAGCTATTTTTATTATTTACTTTGTCGGAACAGGAAAGCACTGAAAATAGCACAACGCCCATTAATATTTTTTGTAAAATTTTTATCATGATCTTAAAATTTACTTATAGAAAAAGGTAAGTCTGAATATAAAAGGGATTAATAAATTTATAATTATTTTAATTTACTTAAACTCTATTATAATCATCTTCAATTCGAACAATGTCATCTTCCCCAAAATAGGTGCCAGTTTGAACTTCAATAAAGACAACTTTTTCTGATTTTTTATTTTCAATACGGTGCTTAACTCCTTGGGGTATTAAAATAGTTTCACCCACTTTATATTCTTTTGTAACCCCATTAAGGGTTATATCCCCAACCCCATCAATTATAGTCCAAGCCTCAGATCGCTTGTGATGGTATTGATATGAGAGCCTTCCACCAGGATCAACTTCAATTCGTTTTAGTTTATATTTTGGCTGGTCGTGTATAACGAAAAATCGCCCCCAAGGGCGCTCTTCACTTTCAATTGATATCATCAGTGTTAATTTATGAATTATTAAAATAAACATTTACCCTTGGTAAGCAAGAGTAAATGTTATTTTTTATTGAAAATTAGTATCCTGGATTTTGTGTTAAATTAGGATTAACGTCTAATTCTGATTGTGGAATAGGAATAAAAACTTTACCAACTGTAGTCTGAACCCCAAACGAATTCCCGGCACTATCTGTTTGACCATTAATATGCTGGGTAAGTTTTGCATCGTCGTTATAGTAGCGTTTTAAGTCCCAAAAACGGTTATTTTCGACTACTAACTCTAACCTTCTCTCTTTTAAAATAGCAAGTGCAACTTCAGAGCTTGATGAAGCTGTCGTGGGAGCTAGATTTACCCTTGCTCGAACTTGATTTAGTAAAGTTACTGCTTCTCCAGTTTGTCCTATTTGATTTAGGGCTTCTGCTCTTAATAAAATAATATCAGCTAAACGAATAAGAATGACATTATGCTTATCAAAAATCTCTCCTGTTCTTCCCATTTTCCATGTATGCCCAATTGGTTCACCTTCGAGATAACCAAAATTTGGCTGCGTTGCCAATTCATAAGGAACATAGAATATAGTGGACTCTTCTCGAACTGTATCTCCCATTTCTTTAAAAGCAGCCACTAGATCTGTTTTCATTGTATTAAATCTGTGATAGGGCACTTCCCAAGAATTAAAACCAGATTTATTACCATCATATTGCGAATAGTCTCCAGGCGGTAAAACCTGTGCTCCAACATACGTCGCAATATCTGTACCTGGAACATGAACCATTTCAAATATAGATTCTCTATTATATTCGTGTTCTCCATCCCACAAATGATCAAATGTAGGAAGTAAATCATATACACCACTACTGATCACCTTACCGGAATACTCAGCAGATTTTGTATAGTCTCCTGTCTCAGCATAAAGCTTAGCTAACATTGCCTGAGATCCTCCTTTAGTAGCTCTAGATCTTGTTAAAAAATTATCTGAATACTCTTTAGGTAGTAGACTTTCAGCTAATAACAAGTCACTTTCAACTTGAGCGAATACAGCTTCTTGTGTGCTTCTAGCTTTTAATATTTCAGTATCAGTCGTCGATAATGTTAGAGGAACGCCCCCATATAGCCTAGCTAAATGGAAATAATAATAACCTCTTAAAAAATATGCTTGTCCCATTATGACATTCTTCTCTGCATCAGTGAATTTAGGGTCTTCGATACCAGGTATGTTATCTATTACAGTGTTTGCAGCTGCTATATAACTATAATTCTGAGACCATGGATATTCAATCGGTTCTATATCTGCAGCATTAGGTTGTCCTAGTTCAACATTAATAATCGATGCTACAAAACCACTATGGGTATTATCAGCTCTCATATCACTAAAAAATGTGTGTTGCCACTTATAGTAGTGTTGATTCATTTGTGCAGGCATACCATAAATTGCACCCACAGCTGCCTCTGCATCCGATTTAGAAGCATATGAAACTTCTGTAGACAATTCATTTAGAGGAGGCTTTTCTAAAAAGTCATCGGTTGTACATGAATAAAATGCTATTAACGATAAAGCTAATATCATCTTTGAGTTAAATTGATTTTTCATAATATTAATTTTCCCTTTAATAATTAAGTTGTTTATTTTTTTCATCCTGGATCTTTTTTTTAAAATTCAACATTAAGACCTACTGAAAAGCTTTTTGCTTGAGGATATGTACCATAGTCGACCCCTTGAGTTAATGCAACTGAATCTACACCGCCTAAAGATCTATTCACCTCTGGAGAATAACCAGTATAATTTGTAACAGTAAACCAGTTTTTCAAGTTTCCATAAATCCTAAGACCAGAAATACTCAACTTTTCTACTACATTTTGCCCGAAATTGTATGATAAACTAATGTCTCTTACTCTTAAGTAAGAACCATCTTCTATCCAACGTGTGTTTATAAATGAATTTAAATTTGAGTCAACTAAAGTTGCCCTTGGCATATCGGTTTGATCACCAGGATTTCTCCAACGGTCTGCAACATCTGCAGATTGCTGTTCTGAAAATCTCATAGATTGAAGATTCTGTTTACCGGTGTTATAAATTTCATTTCCATAAGAACCATCTATAACTACATTTAAGTCAAAATTTTTATAACTAAATTCATTAACAAATCCATAAGTAAAGTCTGGCATTGGATTACCAATAACCTGTTTGTCATCTGGTGTTATAGTTCCATCACCATTATTATCAGTGAAAATCATATCTCCTGTTTGAGGGTCAACACCTTCAGCATTTAATCCCCAAAAGCTACCTATAGGTATACCATTTTTTGTGATGGATAAGTTTCCACCCAGGTTTTGTAATCGAGTAGAAAATATTATTTCATCTTCAGGTATATCCATAACAATATTATCATTAAAAGACATGTTTAGTGATGAATTCCAACTGAAATCACTAGTATTAACTAAGCTGGCATTTATTGCAAACTCAAAACCAGTATTTTCAATAACACCATCTAAATTGATAACTTTTGTTAAGAAACCAGTACTCTTAGGCAGTGTTGAAGGGAAAATCATATTTTCTGTGCGTTTGGTATAATAATCTGCAGAAATATAAATTCGATTGTCTAAAACAGAAAAGTCTAAACCAACATTAATTTGGTCTGATGTTTCCCATTGTAAATCAGCATTTCCAGCTTGAGTACTTGGTAATCTTCCTGGATTCAAGTTGGTGGCGTCTGCAGGAAACACACTAACATTGACTATATTAGCATATGCATTTAGTGCGCTAGGTAAATTACCTGTTTCCCCATAACCTGCTCTTAGCTTTAAATTTCGTAAAAAGTCTACACCTTCCATAAAACTTTCATTAGATAAATTCCATCCAGCGGAAATTGTCTTAAACTCTCCCCATCTGTTGTCAGGAGCAATTCTGGATGAACCGTCTGTTCTTATGGAAGCCGTTAAAAGATATTTATCATTATAACTGTAATTTGCTCTAGCAAAATATGACTCTAATGACCAAGATCCTGCATCTGAGGATTGGGAAAAATTTTCTGAAGCGGTGTTAAGTGTTCTGACAGTTTCAGAAGCAAAATTACGTTTAGTTTGTGCACTAGAAATCCTGTTTTCATCTGAAATACTACTACCAATAACAACCCCTATTTTATGCTTATCAAAAACCTCATCATAGCTTAAAGTGTTATCAAATATATAACGTAAAGTCTCGCCAGTGTTATATTGTCCCTCACCATTATAAGCAGCTGATATACCATTGAGCGTTGGGTCTCTAAATGAATTGAATCGATTACCTGAAAGGATAATTCCTATTTGTGATTTGAATGTCAAATTATAAGGAAGTTGAATAGCAAAATTAGCATCTGCAACCATATTATTAATCACATTTAAATTATCAGTACTATATACATAACTCAATGGATTTTCTAACCCAAATCCAGTACCGCCGGCAGAAACTGTATAAAATCCATTTTCGTCAAAGATTTCCTGAAATGGAGGAGTCTGTAGTGCAGAGGATATAGCGCCTCCATATCTAGCACCCATATCATCAGGAATTGATTTAATATTTGATCTAGTGTAAGTAAAATGTGTGCCAAAAGAAAGCCAATCATTAACTTCTTGATCTAAATTAATTGCTAATGAATATCTTTTATTCTCAGAAGTACGAACAATTCCTTCTTGATTTAAATACCCTAGACCAACATAAAAAGAACCACTCTCTGAACCTCCAGAAACTGACGCATTAACTCCAGTTTGAGCTGCAGTTTGATATAATAAATCTTGCCAATCATTATTAACACCTGCTGAATAAGTTACTGATGTATCGTTTAGCTCATTAAGATAATCGTCTAATTGACTTGCACTTAGAAGTGGAATCTTATTAATTAGTTGTGATGATCCGGTGTAAGTATTAACATTTGCTTTGAATTTTCCGGCTTTCCCTTTTTTTGTAGTTATCAAAACAACACCATTACTTGCTCCAGCAGCTCCATATATACCTGCTGCAGATGCATCTTTTAAAACTGTTATATCTTCAATATTATTCGGATCAATTGCTGCTGTAGAATAAGAAACAACACCATCTATTACATAAAGCGGTTGAGTATTTCCAGAAAGTGAAGATATACCACGGATAAATATTTGTGGAGAGGCGCCAGGCTTTCCTGTATTTTGAACTACTCTTACTCCAGCGGATCTAGCTTGTAATAATTGTCCTACATCTACATTTGCTTTTTCAGAGACACCTTCAAGATCTAAAACAGAAATAGATGATGTAATATCTCTTTTATTTTGAGATCCGTAACCTGTTAAAACTATTTCGTCTAAGCCAGCAATATCATCCATTAACATAATATTTATACTTGAATCACCACTAGCTAAAACATTTTGACTAACAAAACCAATAAAAGTTACTTCCAATGTTGGGTTTTCTTCATCAACAGTTAATGAGAAATTTCCATCAAAATCAGTAGTTGTTCCGTTATCTGTTCCAGACTCAATCACAGATGCACCAGGAAGGGGATTTCCTTTACTATCAGTAACAGTTCCATTTACTATAATTTGAATAACATCTTCCGGTTTTGTTTTTAGAATATTTAATTCTGTTTTAGTTTGAATTTTGTTAACCGCAATTTGCTTTTCAATAGATTTTTTAAGTAAAACTACATTCTCATTTAAATCATAGCTTAATCTGTTTTCGAAAATTAATTTGATTACTTCATTAAGCTTTGCTTTTTCAACAGATAAACTAATTAGTTTCTGAAAGTCATATATTTCACTTCCAAATATAAATCTCAAATCAGTTTCTGATTCAATTTCATCTAATACTTTGATAATTGGTTGATTTTGCACGTCTAAGCTTATTTCGACTTGAGAGTACGAATTCGCAAAACTGGAAAAAACCATAATTATACTAAGTAAGGCAGATATTTTCATGTTTAACAGTAAACGTTTTCTGTTTTTTAACCCTAGATAGGGTGTAGTACTTCGTAAATTCATATATTTAAATATTAGTTAGTAATTATTGACTGATTGCTATTTAATTCTGCGGGTTTTTGTTGCTTCAAAACAAGGACCCGTTTTTTGTTAATTTTAATTAATTATTATTTTATTATTCATTATTTGATAGTCTACATTATAAATTTTTACCAGGTAATCTAAAACATCTTGAATTGTTTCCTTTTCGGTTAAAAAAGTGGCATTGATAAACATTTTATTTAATTCAATGTTATTATTGATAATTATGACGTCATAGACTCTTTCTAATTTTGTAATCATATTATTAATATTTTCATTTCTGAAAATTATTCTTCCATCAACCCAAGAGGTGTATAAAACAGTATTTACTTTTGAAAGTTCAATTTTGCCTAGAGAATAATCTACTTTGGCCATATCGCCGGGCTTTATGATGACAACTTCACTATTATCAATTGTGTTCTTGACCCCCAAGCTGCCTTCTGTTAAGATAATCTCTGAAAAGTTATCCTCTTCATAATTTTTAAAATTAAATTTAGTGCCAAAGACTTCAGCAGAGGATCCGGTAGAATAAACTTTAAAAGAATTTAAACTATCACTGTAAACATCAAAAAATGCTTCACCAGAAACATGCACCTCTCTATCCATGCCCTCAATGAAACTAACAGGATATGTGAATAAGGATCCAGAATTTAAATGAACGATTGTTCCGTCTGAGAGTGTTAGCTTAAACCTTTTACCATATGGTACTTTTATTGTGTTTTTCACCAACTCTTTTAAATTAACATCCTCCTCATAAACAAGGTTATTGGTTTCTGAATTAACCAATCCTTCAAGTTTTTCAAATCTAATTTTAGTTTTACTTCTTTTAGTTGCTTCAGAATCTAAAATGATTTTTTCACCGCTTGAGGTCGTTAGGATGATATTTTTAGATTCAATTAGGATTCTTTCATAATTTAAATAGTAGGCCACTCCAATTATTCCGATAAATATCGCCGCGACTCTCATTAGATTTTTTGTAAATAATTTAAAAGCAGCTTGTTTTTTAGATTTTTTAATTCTAGATTCTATCTCATTTATTAAAGATGTCTTGTCTAATTGATTCATTGAAAGATTTGATAAATAATTAATTTGAACATATTCATTGAATAAGTTATAATTCTCATCCTTTAATATGAAATTTAAAAGTAATTCAAGCTCTTCGTTTGAGATACTATTTCTGAAGAATTTGGATATTATATTTTCTATGTTCTTACCCATAACTAATTCTATATACGATGCAAAAAAAAAAAACCCTTTCAAAACCAAAAAAAAATTAATATAATTTTTGATTTGAGATATGTTTTTATTTCAAGTATTTAAAAACTATATATAAGAATAGATTTTTTTTTACCTTTATTTTTTGTTTTTTAAAGAAGTGGAATCAGATAATAAAAATTTAATAAAAAGACTTAAAGATAATGAACCCTCAGCTTGGGGTGAAATTGTCAATTCATACAGCGACCAATTATTTGCTTATGCCTTAAGTTTATGTTCTGATCGTGAATTATCATCAGATATAGTTCAGCATGTATTCATAACTATTTTTGAAACTAGGCATAACTTAAATCCTGATTATTCTTTGAAATCTTATTTGTACAGAGCAACATACAACAAGTTTATTGATGATTATCGCAAAAAAAAGTCTATGTCGGCATTGCATGATCAGTATTATTTTATGCTAAACCAATTCGTAACAAATACCAGTGATGAAGATTTATCAGAGAAATTAAAATCTATGAATATTATGATTAGTAAACTTCCCACAAAAACAAAAACCATATTTATCCTAAGTAAACAAAGTGGCCTATCTAATATTGAAATTTCAGAATCTTTAAATATTTCGATTAAAACAGTAGAGGGTCATATTACAAAAGCATTCAAATTACTTCGCAAAGAAGCGGAAAAATTAACTTAAAATATTTTTGATCAATTTTTAACGTTTTTGGATAAAAGCTAATCCCCATCACATTACAAACTTTCCCCAAACAACTCCCCACTAAAACCACAACACAGGAATCTTACGCTAAGGCAATGATATCAATTAGTTAGAAAGGATTTGGATTGTGTCCGTTGGTGTAAAAGAAAAACCCTCCACTTGGGAGGGTTCATTTTGATTAAAAAAAAATTTCTATTCCGCAGTTAGTGTATTTACTTCCTCTAATTTTTGGAATGCAGAATTTGCAGCGGGGTAGATATCTAATGCTTTATTATAATACGTTTTTGCATTTTCATAATCCTTTTGAGCAAAATAAAATTCACCCATGGAATCATATGGATTATACCCATTGGGATATTGACTAATATACGCTTCAAATGTTGCTTTTGCTTTTTCAAGATTACCTGACTGCATATAGCTATAGGCTAAAACATTGAGAATATGTCCATTTTCGTTATTACCATTATTTATTCTGAGCTCTAATACATTATTCATAGCTTCTATACGTTCTTCAAGAGTGACTCTACTCCATGCGTGGTAAAACTGAATGAAGGGTCCGTTTGGAGCCTCTGTAATCATAGTATCCCAAATCTTTACTTTTTCACCTCTTCCCAACATACTTCGTTTTCCAAGATCATTTTTAAAATCTAATAAAGAGACAAATCGTTTGGAATTTTCATTTTTCCCTTTTACCAATTCTTTAGCTTTTTCATAATGGTACTCTTGTTGAGCCGAATTGGGTCTAGACAAACTGGCTAACATGACATGTGGGGCAAATAAGGTAGAATCCAACCGAACTGCTTTCTCAAAATACACATAGGCTTTTTCAAATTCAATATTTTCGAAATGTCGAATCCCTTCAATAATTATTTCTGTATGATCAGGATTGTCATTAAACCACATTATCCCAGTTCCAGGGCTACTTTCTTCAGTACTTTGTTGTTGACAAGAAAAGATTACTAATGTGAATAGTATTAAAGAAGTTATTTTCTTCATTTTAATTAATTTATGGTTAATAATACTTCTAAGTTATAATGTTTAGGTTACATATCAAATTCCATCTCCCTGTTTAAACAGAAAAACAGTTTTCTAAAACCCATGCCCTTTTTTTTGGGCTAGGAGTGTTTGAGAGGTTTTATTCATTAAGTATCCAAACAAATTCTTACAACCACCCCCTAAAACAAGATTGGGAAATCTTCTGTAAAGAAATGGTTTAGGATAACTTTCTGAAATTTAAAGTGTCCCGAGTCTGATTTTTTTTAAATTTGAAATTATAGAATAACCATATATGAAATTTTTAGATGCAGAGCCTTTCAGGATCAAAGTGGTTGAACCCATAAAAAAAACTACAAGAGCGGAGCGAGAAGCTTGGATAAAAGAAGCCGACTTTAATGTTTTTAAACTTAGAGCCGAAGACGTCTACATAGATATGTTAACGGATAGTGGGACCTCTGCAATGAGCAGTGCCCAGTGGGCAGGAGTCATGGCAGGAGATGAATCCTATGCGGGTAGTAAAAGTTTTTTTAACCTTCGAAAATCGGTTCAAGACATCATGGGATTTCCCTTTGTTCAGCCTACACATCAAGGACGTGCAGCAGATTTTATCATGTCCCAGTTATATGCCAAAAATGGAGGTTATATTTTAGGAAACTTACATTTTGATAGTTTCAAAGGCCATGCAGAAATTGCAGGTTCTACACCTGTAGATATGATTATTGAAGAAGGTAGAACAGCTAATTCCGATCCTCATCCTTTCAAAGGAAATATTGATATAAAAAAAGTTGAGCATTTTATTGCTGAGCATGGTGCATCTCAAATCCCCTTAATTATTATTACGGTTACAAGTAATGGAAATGGAGGGCAGCCTGTTTCTATGGAAAATATCAGAAACGTTTCTGCTATTGCAAAAGCCCATGGTATTCCCTTAATGATTGACGCAGCTCGATTTGCAGAAAACTGTTATTTCATCAAAAAGCGTGAATTAGGGTATAAAGACAAGACCATACATGAAATCTCATTAGAATTATTTTCTTATGCAGATGGCTGTGTAATGAGTTCTAAAAAAGATGGATTGGTTAATATAGGTGGTTTTATCTGTACTAGGCATGAAGAATTATTTCCAACCATTAACCAATTGGCAATTATAAACGAAGGATTTGTAACCTATGGCGGTATGAGTGGTCGTGACTTAGAGGCGCTAGCTATTGGAATGTATGAGGGAATTCAAGAAGATTATTTAGAATACAGAATAGATCAGGTTGCTTATTTAGGAGAACAACTTTCCAAAAGAGGGGTTCCAATCATTCTGCCAACAGGAGGGCATGGTGTTTATGTTGATGCTCAAAAGTTTTATCCTCACATACCTCAGTCTGAATTTCCTGGGCAAGCCATGGTTATTGAACTTTATAAAACAGCTGGAGTTAGAGGTGTTGAATTGGGTTCTTGTGCTTTTTCTAAAAAAGATCCTAAAACAGGAAAAGTTATTTTTCCAGATTTAGAACTTGTGCGTCTTACTGTTTCTAGAAGGGTTTACACTAATCGACACATGGATGTTGTCGTAAATGCTCTGGCGGATGTATATGAAAGAAGAGATAAAATGAAGGGTTTAAAATTAACTTACGAAGGCCCCATAATTAGTTTGCGTCATTTTACAGCAAAATTTGAACCCTTAAGTTAATTCAAGGATTAACCATTATTTAAGATAAATGAAAGCATTTAATTTTTTTGTTCCTACACAAATTCGATTTGGAGTAGGTAGACTAAAGGAGCTAAAAGAATTTGCGCCAACATATGGGCAAAAGTGTTTATTGGTTTCAAGACCTCTAAATGGATCATTAAAAGAAACTTACTCAGAGATTATAGCATTACTACAAGCAGTAAATATTGAGGTGTACTTTTTTGATGAGGTAGTTCCAAATCCAACTATTGAAGGCGTTGAAAATGGGGTGTCAATTGCAGTTAAAAATAAAGTTGATTTTGTATTGGGTGTTGGCGGAGGTTCTGTTTTGGATACTGCAAAACTAATTGCCTTTCTTCATAATTCTGAGACTAAAATAGATTGGGATAAAGCAATATCAGACTATGATAATCCTTTTTCAATATCTCCTAGTCCGAAAGAATCTTTGCCTTTTATTGCTATTTCTACTACTTCTGGTACAGGCTCTCAATGTACTCAAGCCGCTGTGGTTTCAGATCCAAAGAGTAAAAATAAGATAACCCTATTTCATGCAGGACTTTTCCCAGTTATATCCATTGTAGATCCAGAATTAATGTGCTCTGTTCCAAGTGAAGTTACTGCTGCTACAGGGTTTGATGCCTTTACTCATGCTTTTGAAAGTTTTTTAGGCGGTAGAACCTCACCAATGACTGAGCAAATGTCTCTTCAGGCCATTCAATTGGTACTAGATAATTTACCTAAAGCATTAGCAGATCTAAAAAACATCGAAGTAAGAAGTAATTTGGCATGGGCCGATACACTTGCTGGTATGTGTTTGGCAAATGGGGGAGCAGATTTACCTCATCCTTTAGGTGAGATTATAGGTGGAATTTGTCCTCGTATTGCCCATGGAGATACATTAGCAATTGTATATCCCAATTTTTTAAATTATAAAGCAGATAAGGTACCTTATAAATTTATTCAAATTGCTAATCATTTAAATTTAAAAGCAAATCCTGGTGCTTTAGTAGAAGCAATTTTGAATTTATTTAAAATAACTGGCTTATCATCTGCATTAGAAAAAGCAAATCTGACTCAACAAGAAATTGAATCTATTAAGGGTCATCCTTTACTGAGTCAATTGCAACCTGAAAATAGTGATAGAATACATCAAATGATGGACAAAAGTTTGAATAAATAATTATTATGAAAAAAATTAAAATAGCAGCCGGTTTGGCACATGTTGATTACGGTCATCTAGCAGATATTGTTAAAGAAGTCTCAGAAGCCGGTGCTGAATATATCCATTCAGATGCTGCAGATATGCACGATTTAAAAAACATGCAGTTAATGGGGGGGCATCAGATCATTGAAGGAATAAGAAGTCATACAGATAAACCAATAGAATGTCATATTTACACTAAAACATGTGATTTACTTTTTATTGAAAAACTGGCACAGGTAGGAACTAATATGTTAATCCTTCCAGCTGAACATTTTATAGGTGCGCCTCTAGCATACATAATTAATTGGTGTAGAGAGCGGTCCATGAAAGTCGGACTCACAATAGGTTTGTATACTCCTCTTTCTTTCATTGAAGAGTCAATTTACGACATTGATCGCCTACATATTGTCGTACATGGAGTAGATGAAACAGATGGGAAAGACAATTGGGGCTGGAGAAGTTCTTGTCTTGATTTACTCAAAAGAGCAAGGACATTAGTGGATGAAAAAAATCCAAAATGTGAAATTGCAATTGATGGTGGGATTCGTTCAGATAATTTGGCTCCTCTTATCGCGTGTAGGCCGGATGTGGTTGTTTTATCCTCAGCAATTTTCAAAGATTCAGAAGGAATAACTGCAGGTTTAAAACGATGTGCAAAGGCAATAGAGGAAGCCCAATCTTAATTCTTGATAAAATGAAAACCGTAAAGCCATCTTTTGTTGATTTGAATCTTAATGCCACTTCAAAAAAAGAGGCCATTTCACTCTTGGTTGAACATCTTTGGAATGAAGGTAAGTTGAGTGAAAAAGAGCATTATTTTGAAGCAGTTTTAAAACGCGAAGAATTACTTTCAACCTACTGTGGATATTCAATTGCAATACCTCATGCAGAATCCAATGCAGTAAAAGAGGCTTCATTTGTATTTGGAAGAACTTCTGATATGGCTTGGGATGAGGAGGATGAATCTGTACAGTTTATTATTTTATTGGCGATCCCTTCAGCTGAAGACGGTGAGGAAAATAAACACATTGAAATGATGTCTAATGTGGCCACTATAGCTTTAGAAGAAGATATTAGGGAAAAATGGGTTAATGCCACTACGATTGAGGAAATTATAAATACGTTTAATTAATAGCTACTGTATGAATTTTTGGAAAGAAACTGCAAATGTTTTTAAAGAGACAGGAATACATTTCCGTACTGGGGTTTCCTATATGTTACCCGTATTATTAATAGGTGGAATGGTGGGTAGTCTTGCTGTTCTTGGAGGAAATGAGCTAGCTGACGGGTCTATTTGGAAAGTTTTTAAGGATATTGGTTCAATAGGATTAACTTATTTTGTTCCTATTATGTCTGCTTATACAGCCTATAGTATTTCTGATACCCCAGGAATTGCTCCGGGTTTTATTGTGGGCATTTTAGCACAACAAATTGATACGGGGTATTTAGGAGCGCTTTTTGGAGGTATATTAGTGGGATATGTGACATTCATGCTATTAAAATTAGAACTTAATGAAATATTGCAAAGTACATGGGGATTTATGGCTCCTGTTTTAAGTACTTTAATTGTTGTCGTTTTCATGGTTTATATTTTAGGACCTCCAATAGCCTGGTTGATGGGTCTTATTTCAGTTTTTTTATCGAGTTTGAGTGAACATGGATCTGCAGCTATGGGTGCAGTGATGGGATTTTTAGGAGGAGTAGATTATGGAGGACCATTCAGTAAAACACAAAGTACTTTTGCTACGGCAGTAATGGATTTGGATTTATATGTCCCATTAGGTATTTGTGGCTCTATTGTTACAGTTCCACCTTTAGGTTTGTGTTTAGCAACTTTTTTAAAACCTAAACTTTATACAAAATCAGAAAGAAAATATGCTAAAAGTTCTTGGGTTTATGCTATCGTCGGTGGATTTACTGAAATAGTTATTCCTCTGGCGGTTGGAGATTTGGTGAGAGTGACTATAGCAACTGCACTTGGGTCAACGATTGCTGGATTTATTGCTGGCTTTTTCTTACTAGAACTTAGCACACCTGTTTTAGGAATAGCTCAATGGTTTTTTTATAACAAACCATTAGTTTTTGTAATTTGTGTAATCGTTGGATCAGTAATAACTGCTTTGACAGCAAATTTTTTAAAAAGTATTAGTAATAGAGATATTGAGGCTTTGGATGCTGCAGATGATGGAATAAGTTAATTATAAACTGTTAAAAATGAAAATTGGATTAATTACATCTTGTTTGGCTGGGGTTGCTCATAGTAAAATGGCAGCAATCGCACTTCAAAAAGAGGCCGTAAAAAGAGGCTATGAAATTTGTATAGAACAGCAAGGGGGTCATAAAATACCTGTTAAATTAACCTCGGATCAGATAGAAGAATCAGACATAATAATTATCGCAAAAATGGTAACCATCTCTGGAAAAAATCGTTTTGAAAATAAACTCATATTAGATATTAGCGTTAATAAAGCCGTCCGTGATCCCAAATCCATTCTTGATCAAGCAGAAGAATTAATAGCTAAATCCTTATGATTGAAAAGCAAATTGTTATTAAAGATAGCGTTGGATTTCATGCCAGAACAGCCTCTTTGTTTGCGAAAAAGGCAGCTCGGTTTGAGTCAGATGTAGCAATTGTTTTTAACGGAAAAAAAGTAAACGGAAAAAGTACACTTTCATTGATGACCCTTGGAGTAAAAAGTCAAGATGAAATTGCTATCACTGTTTCTGGAAAGGATGAATCCCTTGCCATGGAATCATTAGTTACTTTGATTGAAAATAATTTTAAAGATTGAAAAAATTATAACTCTAAAAGGAATATCCGCATCGGTTGGAATCGCTTTGGGTCCCATTTTCATTATTGAAAATGAGAAACCACTGGAGGTTATAAAACAAAAATGTTCTTCAGTAGAGGTTGAAATTGATAAACTTACTTCATCACTATCTGCTACACAAGCCAAAGTGTTAGGGCTAAAAAGTGCAATGGCAAATACGCTTTCGAGTGAAGAATTAGAACTTTATGATGCCTATTTAGAGATTCTAAAAGATCCTGAATTAAAAGCCAATACCATAGATTATATAAAAGAAGAAAAATGTAATGTAGATTTTGCTCTACAACAGATAACCTCAGTTTATATTTATGATTTAGAAGCTTTGGATGATCCATATTTAAGGGCACGTGCAGAAGATATAAGGATGTTAAATAGAATGCTTGTAAATAGTATACAGGGAAGATTGGAGCCGGAAATTGTATTGACATCTCCATCAATTCTTGTTGCTGAATCACTTTCCACTAACCAATTGGCAGCAATAAATACCAAACAAATTTTAGGTGTAGTTACTGCCAAAGGTGGCAAGACAGATCACATTGCAATACTTTTAAAATCTATGGGTATCCCTGCACTTGTTGGGATGGGTAAAGCTATTTCAACACTGAAGAAAGAATCCTATTTAATTATAGATTGTAATCAAGGTATGCTATTAGTAAATCCAATTCAAGAGATAGTTTTACAATATGAGTTACTTAAGGAAAAGCAATTTTTGGATTTTGAAAGACAAATTAAATTCAGTCAATCAAAAGCAACTACATTAAGTGGAAAAGAGCTTTCAGTTTGTGCTAATGTCGGAGCTATAGAGGATATGCAAAAAGCATTTCAATTTGGGGCAGACGGGGTCGGGTTGTTTAGAACAGAGATGTGTTTTTTAGAGTCAAAAAATTTTCCGACTGAAGAGTCACACTTTCAAAAATACACCTCAATACTAAAAGAATTTCCCAAAGCACTTCATACCATCCGATTGCTTGATTTTGGATCTGATAAGCCACTTGTTTATTTAAAAAATAAAATTGAGGAAAACCCAGCACTAGGAAGTCGAGCATTGCGTTTGGGTTTTGAATATTATAAAGAATTATTAAAACCTCAATTAAGAGCCTTATTGCGTCTGTCTCAACAATTTAATCTTCAGTTACTTTGTCCTATGATAGCTGATATTGAAGACTTACTTGAGATAAAAGAGAAAATAAATTTAGAATTTTATCAGTTGATTAATGAAGGATTTGAAATACGAAAGATTCCTTCAATTGGAATCATGGTTGAAGTCCCAAACATCATATTACAACCCCAAGCCGTAGCGAAAAAAGCTGATTTTTTTTCCTTTGGAACAAATGACCTTGCACAATTTTTAATGGCTGCCGACCGCACCAATGATCGTGTTGCACACTATTTACCTCGTGCAAAAGAGAGTTTACTGTTTTTAATTGAAAACTTCACTAAAGTTGCTCATGAAGAAGGTAAAAAGGTGAGTGTTTGTGGTGAACTTGCTTCAGATGAGGAATGCCTATCAACTTTCATTAGAATTGGTATTGACTCATTAAGCATGCCTCCTAATTTAATCCCTAGTATAAAAGAAGCAATAAGGAATAGTCCATAGATACTGTGATCTTTTAACACAAAACTGTCTTTGGAACACTAAACCTCGCCTTTTGAGTAGGTGGTATTATAGGTTGTTTTTTGATGATTTTACATCAATTAAATCAAACACAGATTGGGATTGAAAAGGGGATTAATTCATCTCATTATAAACCCATTCCACAAAGAATTCTGTATTTATTTTTGCAGTATTATTAATATTTAAAAATGGTGTTTTTGAATTATAGTGTGCTTTAAAAAATTCCGAAAACATATATGCTGATATTTCGTTTGGATGATCAAGTCCCCTTTCAATTGGGAATGAATTTTTATAAAACTCGAGCTCAAATAATGGTTTAAATATTAATTCTGAATTAAATTTAGAAACATAAAATCCATCTCCTTTCTTTTTAATTTCAAATGCTACATCTTCAAAATGTTTTCCCATTGCAGGTATATCTATGTTCTTTTTAAGTAATGTTCTTATCCAGAAATATTTGCCATCCTTGTTTTGATCTGGAACAATCCACTCAGCTTGTGGAGCATCAGGATTTGATACTTGATTAATTATTATTTGTTTCTCATCATGTACAATCTCATTGACAAAATTCCATTTAGTTGTATATAGACTAGTAAATTTAGTAGGAAAAGTACGCTGTAGGGAATGCATTTGCTCATGAACTAAAAGACCCCCAAGTGATGTGACTAGTTTGGCTTCACTCTCTTCTGACATTTGATCACTCCATTCTTTGGAAAGCTTGTCAAGATATGCCTTACTTAATATTATGTACGTTCCCCTAGTATGTGCAAATCCACCACAAAGCCAATTTTGAATTTTAATAAATCTCCAAGGCTGTTTTGCCATTAGATTTATATTATTATCAAGTAGCCAAGAATTCGTTTTATTTACTACAAACGAAAGTATACTTTTCTCATTTTTAGTAAATTCTAATACTGCAGATGAAAATTTTTCTTTAGCAAAAATTCTTGCAGAGTCAATATTGTCAGGTGATTTTTCCTGAGTAAAAGTTGTTATTTCACGCTTTTGTAATTTTGAAAAATAGGGCTCAAAAGTTTCGTCTAATATGGCAATACTTGACTGTTTTTTTGTTAAAAAACTTATTCTTGAATGAACTAACGGACTTTTGTAAATTTCATTTATTTGATATTTAGTTAGGCTGTTTTTAGGGTCAATTCTATCTTTAAAATCGCCCTCCCCTTGAATATTTGGTGTGTTGTCATTAACATTTTGGTCATCAATTGAATGCTTTAATCCTAAATTATGTCCAATTTCGTGAGCAACAACAAATGCCTCCATGTACATTTTTTCATCATCATTATACTCGTTCCCTTTTCCCAGGCTTATAAAAATTAAATTACCATTCATTAGCCCTCTTCCTGTTGGTCCATTGTTACCATCTATTGCATTAACAAAAAACATATTTACAATGTCATTTTGACCTCTTAAAATTTTTTGTTTACCAGCAATTATAACTATACTATCAAGATTAATTTTTCCATCTCTTGCTTTACTGTTATTAAAATAAATTGGTTCTAAAAAATGAAAATCTATATCTGCTCTAGAATAGGCTTTGTTAATTAGTGATGAAGAAAGTTCATGTCTGGCAGGTTTGTCTCCGCTATCTGATTTTGTTATTATGGGTTGAATAATTACAACTTTTGAAGTTAATTCATCCTGCTTTAAACGTGAACAATTATTCAACAATATAAAAGTAATGAGCAAACATTTATTTAAATAAAATTTCATCTTTAGTCTTAAGAATGTTAAGTTAAGGTTTTAGGGGTAAAGAAAAAATCAATGAGATAATTTTGAATACATATCTGAGATAATGTGACCAGACAATTAAAAAACTGGCCTAGAGATTTAGGGATGAACCTCATCACATTACAAACTTTCCCCAAACAAACACCCCCTAAATCCACAACTCAAAAATCTTATGTTAAGGCAATGATATCAATGTATTAGAATTGATTTAGAATGAATCCATTTTAAAAAATTTATTTCCTCAAATGCATTATGCCAACTTCCGTGGGCTGTATTTTCATATAAAGTCATTTTAGGGCTTCCTCCTGATTGTATTATTGCATTTGCCATATTC
>Ga0206677_10000948_pt1 | contig 27378 bp, 29 predicted proteins | sample M130m12015metaG_FD_155475 | JGI IMG/M metagenome (GOLD analysis project Ga0206677, IMG submission 155475) | Ammonia-oxidizing marine archaeal communities from Monterey Bay, California, United States - M1 30m 12015 | ecosystem: Environmental > Aquatic > Marine > Intertidal zone | place: USA...
TGAAAGAAAAATTGATGTAAAATATTTAAAATCAGGTGTTTATATTTTAAAAGTATTTTCTTCTTCAAAATCTAGTATGTTTAGGGTGATTAAGAAATAATTTTAAAAAGTTATTTAAAAGTTCTAGCTTTTGTTTTTGAAAATAGCTCAACTTGGTGTACAAAAAAAGCCAAGACATATGTCTTGGCTTTTTTACATTTAAATATGTTTTATTGTTTTGCTTCTGTACCGGCAATAACTTTCATTAAAGGCCTCATTTCCCACACAGCTTTTTCCATTTTATCAAAAGGTAATCCTTTCATTACACTCTCTCCTGCGAGATGTCTCATGGCATTTGCTAAAGTATCATACGAATCATAAAACATAACCGATGAATAGTCTTTTCCTTGAGGGGTTATTTTAGTTGCCATTCCCCATCCTACCATTCCATGATCACCCATATTTTTCTTAAAATGTGGGAGTACATATTTTTCAGCGCTCGCTGCAACTGCGTCTACATCGTCAGGTGAAGTAAAATTTAAAAGAACGTATCCGGCAGGTGCAACATTAGGAATTGTCAATTTCATTTGATAGGTATAACTTCTGTCAAATTTATACTTTGAACCATCACTAAATAATACATCAGGCTTAATTCCTACTACTTTTTCAGAATTATTCCACCACATGTTTTCATTAGCAGCAGTATTGATATCTGGATAAGCATTTACCCACATGTAATTATAATCATCTGGCCCAGGATTAGTGCTTTGTAATAAAGCCCAACCTAAAAGGTTTCCATTGTTTACAGCATCTTGTGCAATTTTTTTGCTGTAATTTATTTCTACATTTAAAAATTGATCTACATCTTCTTTCTCAACTTTTACAGGAGTAAATACAACTATTTGAGCCAGTAAAATATTAATACTGAATAATGCAATTAGGGTACTAAATAGTCTTTTTTTCATTTTAAAATTGTTTTATAGGTTAAAAACAACAAGATAAAATTTTTAATTTTATAAAACAACTAATATTAAATTTTTAGTACTTAAGTCAGATTGATTTTTTTTCTTTTTTACAGCGTAATTTGTCTATTGATTTGTTGGTCAAGTGATATAAATGTTTCCGTTCTAGAAACGCCTTTTATTCTTTGAATATCATTGTTGAGTAAATACATAAGATCTTCATTGTTTTTGCTCAGTATCTTTATCAAGATAGCCCAATTACCAGTAGTATAATGGCTTTCAACTACCTCAGGAATTTGTTTTAGTTTTTTTATAGCAGATGAATACATCGCTGCAGAATCTAAAAAAATACCAACAAATGCAGTTGTTGTATATCCTAATGCCTTGGGGTTTAAAATTAATTTTGAGCCTGCCATTAAATTAGAGTTTTCTAATTTTCTTAAACGTTGATGTATAGCAGCACCAGAAATTCCTACCTCTCTAGCGATAGATAAAATAGGTGTTCTAGCATCCTCAACAAGTCTTTTAATAATAATTTTATCGATACCATCAATTTTAATTTTACTGGCCATGTAGTTTTATTTAATAGTTAAAATGTAAGCATCAAATATAAAAAAAAGGAAAGACATAATATATGACCTTCCTTTTAATTGTTTGTTGTAAGCTTAAAAGCTTATTTGGCTACCATTTCAAAACTTTCCATAAATTTTGTAGTATAATTTCCATCGATATAATCAGGGTGGTCCATCAATTGCCTGTGAAAAGGGATTGTTGTTTTTACACCTTCAATTATAAATTCATCAAGTGCTCTTTTCATCTTGTTAATTGCTTCCTCTCTTGTTTGTGCTGTGACTATAAGTTTAGCAATCATTGAATCGTAATTTGGAGGAATTATATAACCCGAGTATACGTGAGTGTCTAATCTGATTCCATGTCCTCCGGGTGCATGAAAAGTAGTTATTTTTCCAGGAGAAGGTCTAAAGTTATGATAAGGATCTTCTGCGTTAATCCTACATTCAATTGAGTGTAGTTTTGGCAAATAATTTTTTCCTGTAATAGGAACACCTGCTGCAACTAAAATTTGTTCTCTTATTAAGTCATAATTAATAACTTCTTCTGTAATTGGGTGCTCTACTTGAATCCGTGTATTCATCTCCATAAAGTAGAAGTTTCTGTGCTTGTCAACTAAAAACTCAACAGTACCTGCTCCTTCGTATTTAATGTATTCAGCAGCTTTTACTGCAGCTTCACCCATTTCATCTCTTAGTTTATCTGTCATAAAAGGGGAAGGGGTTTCCTCTGTTAACTTTTGATGACGTCTTTGAACAGAACAATCTCTTTCGGATAAATGACAAGCTTTTCCAAAAGAATCTCCAATGATTTGGATTTCAATATGTCTTGGCTCTTCGATAAGTTTTTCTAAATACATGGCGTCATTACCAAAAGATGCTTTTGCTTCTTGACGGGCTGAGTCCCAAGATTCTTGGAGCTCTTCAGCTTTCCAAACGGCTCTCATCCCTTTTCCACCACCACCCGCAGTTGCTTTAAGCATTACAGGATAACCTGCTTCAGTTGCTAGTTTTTCACATTCTTGAAAATCTTTAATAATCCCTTCAGAACCTGGTATACAGGGAACGCCTGCTGAAATCATAGTTGCCTTTGCTGAAGCCTTATCTCCCATTTGATCGATCATTTCTCCTGTGGCTCCAATAAATTTTATTTCATGCTCTTCACATAATTTAGAGAACTTAGCATTCTCTGATAAAAAACCATATCCCGGGTGTATCGCATCTGCGTTAGTAATCTCTGCCGCTGCAATAACATTAGACATCTTTAAATAAGAATCTACACTGGGTGCAGGGCCAATACAAACTGCTTCATCAGCAAACTTTACATGTAAACTTTCTGAGTCTGCTGTAGAATAAACAGCTACAGTTTTTATCCCCATTTCTTTACAAGTTCTAATAACTCTAAGAGCAATTTCTCCTCTATTGGCAATCAATATTTTTTTAAACATAATTGTATCTTTTTATCCTTAATAGTATAAAATCAAAATTGAGTTATAAGATTAAGATGGGTCTACCAAGAACAAAGGTTGATCGAACTCTACAGGAGATGAGTCGTCTATGAGTACTTTAACAATGGTTCCAGAAACTTCAGATTCAATTTCATTGAAAAGCTTCATTGCTTCAATAATACAAACGGTATCACCAACATTAATAGTACTTCCAACTTCTACAAATAAAGGTTTTTCAGGTGAAGGTTTTCTGTATAAAGTACCAATAATAGGGGATTTAATGGTAAGGTATTTAGAGTCGTTTTCCGAATCGTTTGCAATTGTATTCTTTGGGGTTTCACTAGGCGTCTCAACAGGAGCAGCTTGAATAACTTGCGGTGCTGCCATCATTGGAGCAGGCTGTGTATAAGTAACTTCTGTTCTTTCAGAACCAGTTTTAATGGTGATTTTTATATCTTCCATTTCTAACTTAACTTCATTAGCGCCAGATTTAGCGACAAATTTGATAAGATTTTGAATTTCTTTAATATCCATTATACTTAGTTTTAGTTGTTTTATATTATGAATTATAGCTCCATTTTAGATAGATAGACCCCCATGTGAAGCCACCACCAAATGCTGCAAATATTAAATTATCTCCTTTTTTTAATTGATGTTCATAATCTGCAAGCAGTAACGGTAAAGTTGCTGAAGTAGTATTGCCATATTTATGAATATTCATCATTACTTTTGAAGCGTCTACGTTTACTCTTTTAGCTGTAGCCTCAATAATTCTCTTATTAGCTTGATGAGGAACCAGCCAACTTATATCATCGTTTGATAGCCCGTTTCTGGTGAGCATTTTCTCTGCAACATCTGCCATATTAGAGACGGCAAACTTAAAAACAGTTTTTCCTTCTTGATGCACAAAATGTTGTCCATTTTTTAATGTATCCTCTGAAACAGGAAGAATAGAACCTCCAGCTTCTATTTTTAAGAATTCTCTACCAGAACCATCACTTCTTAAATATTCATCTTGTAACCCCATCCCATCAGAATTTGGTTCAAAAAGAACAGCACCCGCTCCATCTCCAAAAATGATGCAAGTAGCTCTGTCTGTGTAATCAATAATTGAAGACATTTTATCGGCTCCAATAAGTAAAACTTTTTTATATCTTCCAGATTCTATGTAGGAAGCTGCCGTAGACATGCCGTATAAAAAACTTGAGCAAGCTGCTTGTAGGTCATATGCAAAGGCATTTGTTGCTCCTATTTCAGTTGCGGTAAAAACTGCAGTAGAGGCTACTGGTAGATCTGGTGTTGCCGTTGCAACAATAACCATATCAATCTCTTTTGGATCTACATTTGATTTTTGAAGTAAATCTTTAGCAGCTCTAATAGCCATAAAAGAGGTTCCTTGATTCGGTTCTTTTAGGATTCTTCTTTCTTTAATTCCGGTTCTTGAAGTAATCCAGTCATCATTAGTTTCCACAAGAGTCTCTAACTCTTTGTTGGTTAAAATGTAATCAGGAAGGTATTTCCCAACTGCTGAAATTGCTGCAGTTATTTTTGACATATGATAACTTATTATAAGAAGGTTTTTTTCGCTTAATTCCTTTCTTCAATCGGGTGACTAAAGTAGTAAAAATTATTTTAGTTTTTTTTAATAAAATAAGCCAAAACAACCATTTTTTGTTCAAAAACAGAAAAAAACCCTCAAAAAGAGGGTTTTTTTTGTGTTTTTTAGAAATTAACTATGCCTCAGCAGATGAAGATTCTAATACTATTTGTCCTCTATAGTATAGCTTTCCTTCATGCCAATGAGCTCTGTGATATAAATGAGCCTCTCCTGTTGTTGGATCTACTGCAATCTGCTGATCAGATGCTTTGTAATGTGTTCTCCTTTTATCTCTTCTAGTTTTAGATATTTTTCTTTTAGGATGTGCCATTTTATGTATTTTTTTCTTTAATTAAACTTTTTAATTTATCCCAACGTGGGTCTATTTCATCTTCATTTCCTGAAGAATTATTTTCTTTTACTTCTAATTCTTTTAATTTATTTAGAGCCTCTGAATTCATAGTACCGTTAAGTACATCTGGATGAACTTTTTTTATGGGTACAGAGAGTATAATTAATTCATAAATGAATTGACTTACGTTTATTTCAAAATATTCATGAGGGATAATAATCATTTCCTCATTGTCATCATTGTATTCTGTTCCGAACTTAATTACTAAAGGCATATTTCCTTTAACTTCTTGCTCGTAGGGTTCTAGTGAAGTGTCACAATCAACATTAACAAACCCTTCTACATTCAGATTTAATTCAAAAAAAGTAGATTTTTTGTCAAAAACTAATTTAACTTGAAGTCTACTACTGTTATACTCATTAAAATTAAAAGCTTCAAAGAACGTATTCTCAATTTCATATTCAAATAAATGCTTTCCTTGCTTTAACCCTATAAAAGGAATATTAAATTGTTTCAAGTTTGACATTACAAGCGAATGAATTTGAGCGTGCAAATATAATAAAATGTTTTAATAATTTATTCTTTTTAACATCAAAATATTTACTGTTTTTTTGGCTTTAAAACATTTTGTGTGAGTTCTTTATATTCATTTCTGTTTTTGAATATTTTAATACCTGTAAAAATAGCTTCCTTGAAAGAATCTGAGTTCGCTTTCCCTTTTCCACTGATGTCAAAAGCAGTTCCATGGTCTGGTGATGTTCTTACATGACTAAGGCCTGCGGTAAAGTTAACCCCGTTACCAAAAGTAAGTGCTTTGAAAGGTGCTAAACCCTGATCATGATACATAGCCAAAACACCATCAAATTGTTTGTAGGCTTCAGACCCAAAGAATCCGTCTGCCGCATAAGGACCGTAAACAAAAATACCTTTTTCATGAATTGATGTTATGGTAGGCTTAATCATTTCGTTTTCTTCTTGTCCTATAACACCGTTGTCTCCTGAATGTGGATTTAATCCTAAGACCGCTATTTTAGGTTTATTGATGTTAAAATCTTGCTTCAATGAATTGTTAAGTATTTTAACTTTACTTTCAATAAGTTCTGGAGTTATAGATTCAGCTATTTTTGAGATGGGAATATGCCCAGTTATAAGTCCAATTCTTAAAAAATCATTCATTAAAATCATTAAACTTTCTCCTTCTAAATTGCGCTCTAAAAACTCTGTATGCCCAGAAAAATTAAATTCCTCAGATTGGATTGTTTCTTTATTAATTGGAGCAGTAATGAGTAAATCAACGTCACCTCTTTTTAATGATTTAGTGGCTTCATTAAGAGATTTAAAAGCATATTGGCCTCCAGTTTTTGTTGCATTTCCAAGTTCTAATGTTACATCTTCATTCCAAATAGTTAAGAGGTTTATCTGACCTTCTTTAATTTGTTCAATAGATTTAATATCGTGAATATTGGTTTCTATATTTAATATTTTTTTGTGAATAGAAATAACTTTGGAGGAACCAAATAGAAGAGGGGTACAAAACTCTAACATTCTTTTGTCTTCAAATGTTTTTAAGATAACTTCAATTCCAACCCCATTTATGTCTCCGATAGAGATTCCAACTACTATTTTACCTTTTTTATTCATATCTAAAAGTTAATATGTCTATTTTTGTACATCACAAAAGTAATTAAATTTATAGACATGTTTACTGGAATTATTGAGACATTAGGTCGCGTTGTAAAGATTCAAAATGATAAAGGAAATACCCATTTTACAATTCAAACAGATATTACAAATGAGTTAAAAGTAGACCAAAGTGTTGCGCACAACGGTGTTTGTTTAACCGTAGTTGAAATTAAAGAAGATACCTATATTGTAACTGCCATTAAAGAAACATTAGATAAAACCAATTTGGGAACTTTATCTGAAAATGACCTAGTTAATATTGAAAGAGCGATGAAGTTAGGTGATAGATTAGATGGGCATATTGTTCAAGGGCACGTAGATCAAACCGCTATATGTACACAAGTTTCAGAAAATGACGGAAGTTGGTTCTATACTTTTGAATATTCTGCTGAAGCCAATAATATTACCATAGAGAAAGGATCAATTACCGTGAACGGTGTAAGTCTTACTGTTGTAGATTCGAAAAAAACTCAGTTTAGTGTTGCCATTATTCCATATACTTACGAACACACGGGTTTCTCTAGATTTAAAAAAGGAACCATTGTAAACTTAGAATTTGATGTTATTGGAAAGTATGTGGCTAGACTTCAAGGATATTCAATTTCATAGCTCTTTAACTCGTTTTACCAAGCCTTATGTTTTTATTTTACTTTTTGTATTTAAACACTAAGAAATAGCTAAATGAAATGAATAATATATACTTATTAATCAGCTATTTATAGTTGTATTATAATATTTTATATATTGCAATATAATATTCACAACAATGAAAAAAATAGTCGTATTCGTTTTATTTATTTCAATCTTGAGCTGTAAGACTGAAAGTAAAAAAGACACTGTAGCCGATGCAAAAGTTCAATTAGAAAAAGACATAGAAATGTATGTAAATATCTGGGATGATTTTCTGTTTAACAGAGATCCTAGTGTAATTAATAGTAAAAATTTTACCGAAGATTGTATTGTTGTTACTGCTAATGGTGATATTGTAGGGATAGAAGCAACTAAAGCATTTTACTCGAATTATTTAAGTGGATTTACAGAAATAGAGTGGGAAATAAAGGAAGCTTTTGGCCAAGGAAATAAACTTATTAAACACTATAATTTCAAAGGAAAACATACTGGAGATTTTTTTGGAATACCTGCTTCTGGTAATTATCTAGATTTATCGGGAACTACTATAGTAACCATGAGAGATGGTAAAATTGCAAAAGAACACGATTTTTTTAATATGCAAACCATACTTGATCAACTCACAACATCTAAAGGAGACTTAGTTATAGACAAGCAGAAATCTATAAACTAATACTATTCTAGAGTTTTATTTAATTCAGTTTCTAATTCCTCAAGTGTATACCCATAAAGCATTAGTAGAGATTTTTTAGTTTCAAAATACTTTTGTTGAATAATTAAATTTGATTTTAAAACTGGGTTTTTATCAATAGCAATTTTCAACAATTTTGAATATTCATCGATACTAATTTGAGAATCATTGGACGCAACGAAAAGTTCAGGATGATTTTTTGTGATGATTTCTATTAGATGTTCTTTAAGCAATTTTTCATATTGAACTGAGGTGTTTATGTTTGAGAAGTTTATGGTATGAAGTCTAGTTAGAGCTTCTTTAACGCCCTCAGATTTAATAAACTTAAAACTTCCTGTATTAATAATAGAAATATATCTATTCATTGGGGGTTCAAAATCTCTGTAATAAATCAGATTATATTCAACTCTACTTTTACTTGAGGTAATTTCTTTAATAGCATTAATTTGAAATTCTGAGCTCAAAAACATAGCATATAAATCTATGTCGTCTTGCCAATATTTCATTCGATCATTGGTGTACTTTTTAATATCCTCAATTTCGGTTTTTAGTTGAGTTAAAATTTTTAATCGTTCTTTATTTTCGTTTTTTTCTACAGCTACTTGATTTACCCAAAAAGAAACAGAAATACCTAAAACAATGACAATAAATTCTAATGTATATTTAATTACATATTTTTTAAATCTCTTATTTTTCATAATTCTAATTTAGGAAATTTAGTTTTTAAATTAAATTTGAGAGCAAGAAGTTGTCTGAAGTATTATGGTACTTATCCTTTATTTTTGAATACATTTCCAACACCTGCGCCAAAACACAACCCTAAAGCTATCCATAGGCCAATATTATTGGTAGCACTACCAATTATTATTCCTGCAATTAATCCTATTCCTGCTCCTAATGATGTTTTAGATTCTTTCATATTTTTTCAAAAAGGATATATTTTTTAAGTTCTTCCCATAAAGAATTTCTTTTGTAAATATAATGAATCAGAGATTAATTAATAATTTCTTTTAGTATGTTTGTTATTCAACCTAAAGTAAGTTTATGACTAAGAAAATTCTTCTAATTTTAGCAATTCTATTTTCAACTTTATCTTATTCTCAACTTACAGATGCCAATTTTCAGCAGGCAGTAGATGAATGCTTAGCTACTAATCCAGTAGATGGTCTGTGTACAAATAGTGTATATGGTGCAATGCCAACCTGGGATGTAAGTCAAGTAACTGACATGAGTTATGCATTTCGTCTTAAAACTAATTTTAACGGAGATATAAGTGCTTGGGATGTAAGTAATGTTACTACTATGTTTCAAATGTTTGGGCTTGCAAATAATTTTAACGGAAATATCAGTTCTTGGGATGTAAGTAATGTGACTATCATGATGTATCTGTTTTCCAATGCAACATCGTTTAATCAACCTCTTGAAGATTGGGATGTAAGTAATGTGACTGAAATGAGGGACATGTTTAAATATTCATCATTTAATCAAGATATATCAGGGTGGTGTGTTACAAATATTGATTCAGAGCCCTCTGATTTTAGTATTGGCTCACCATTAACTGAAAGTAATAAACCAGTTTGGGGTACTTGTCCAACTGCAGGTATAGAAGTCCAAAACCAATTAAATATTTTTATCTTTCCAAATCCTACATCAGATATTGTATATATAGAGGGTAATTATACTCAATTAAAAGTAGTTGTTTATGATATTCTTGGTAAACAAGTGATGAATGAGCCTATCACAGATCACATAGATATTAGCCAATTAGATAAAGGAGTTTATATCCTGCAACTTTCTGATGGTGTTAAACTCACTACACAAAGAATACTAAAGAATTAATTAATCTTTTCAGTGGAGGTTATTATAAACTAAAGAGTTTGGTATGTTAATGCTAGGCTCTTTTTTTTATATTTGTTATTCAACCTAAAATAAGCCCCTATGAAGAAGATTCTTTTTTTATTAGCAGTTACATTTTCAACTGCATCTTACTCTCAACTTACAAATGCTAATTTTCAAACTGCAATAAACACTTGTTTAGCAACTAATCCAGAAGATGGAATGTGTAGTGATAGTGAATATGGTGCAATGCCAGATTGGGATGTGAGTAATGTTACTGATATGAGTTATGCATTTACACAAATAGTAAATTTTAATGGAGACATTAGTGACTGGGATGTGAGTAATGTTACTAATATGTTTGGGATGTTTAGCATTACTAATGCTTTCAACCAAGACATTGGTTCTTGGGATGTGAGTAATGTTACTAATATGGAAGTTATGTTTTATCAAGCATCAGCTTTCAATCAAGATATATCCAATTGGTGTGTTACAAATATTACTTCAGAGCCAACTCAATTTAGTGATAACTCCCCATTATCTGAAAGTAATAAACCTGTTTGGGGTTCTTGTCCAACAGCTAGTATAGAAGACCAAAACAAATTAGACATTTCAATCTTTCCAAATCCTACATCAGATATTGTATATATAGAGGGTAATTATACTCAATTAAAAGCAGTAGTGTATGATATTCTTGGTAAACAAGTGATGAATGAGCCTATCACAGATCACATAGATATTAGCCAATTAGATAAAGGAGTTTATATCCTGCAACTTTCTGATGGTGTTAAACTCACTACACAAAGAATACTAAAGAATTAATTAATCTTTTCAGCATGTGCACATGGCTTAGTTAAAGATTTAAATTTTATAACTATTCTTTAAAGTAATTTACAAATGCATAATCTATTACTATAACCTTTTCATATTTGGGATGAAAATTAATACCTACTCCAATTCGAGTATATTTAGGGTTAAGTATATTCTTTCTATGTCCTAAATTTGACACACTCTCATCAATTAGTAATTGATTAACAGCATCTTTACCATTATAAACACCATAACCACAATTTTCAGCAGTTCCAAAACTACTAATGAACCGTCCTAAGTCTTTTTCTGCCATGACATCCTTACATTTTTTCCTAAAATGACCAATTTTTCCATTTTTACTTTGCTCTTTTGCAAGGCACTTAGCAGATAGATTAAGGCTATTGTCAAAAACTAACTTCGGTAAAGGTTTTTGATTGGATAATTTTTTTATTAAAGACTTAAAATATTTAGAATTAATATTCTGAGGATTCCAGGTAAAATCAAATTTTAACTTGTCTTTAGTCTCTGTATCTTGAGTAAAATTTTGTATTTCAACTTGTAAATATTTTTGAGGAAATAGTCTTACAAGATTATGGTATAATATTACATCTCTCTCAAATTCAGAAATCGTTAAAATACTTCTTGCTACATCAGCTTGTTTGATCTCAGAATTAGTCCATTCAGGATTAATTTGTGAATATCCAAGTAAAGATGAAAAATATAAATATATACACAATAAGTTTCTCATAATTTCAAATATAATTATTAAAATTCATTTAAGACGTTTACCCCACACAACTATAAATACACCAAACCTCAACGGATTACAAAATATTTGCAGTAAATAAGGTTATTAAAAAATATTATATTTACTTAAATCAATCATTATGAAAAAGTTATTTATTTACTTTTTTTTTATAGTCTCATCTTCTTATAGCCAAACTAGTGATGCATTAAAACTATGTGTGGCTATTCAAAATAAATTTACTTCAAATTATGAGGCAAATAATGCGGTTGATAAAATATTATCTGTTATTGGTACATCACAAAAACCAATATTACAACCTTGCAGTAACATAAATAATGCTGTAGCTGCATCTTACAAAGGTCAGCGATACATTTTGTATGATAAAGATTTTATGGAATCTCTAACTGTAGGTAGAAACAAATATTGGTCAAATATGTTCATCTTAGCACACGAAGTTGGACATCACATAAACGGACATTCTTTAGATATTATTCTTTATCAAAATGATGTTATAAATCCAAAATCATTATCAACCAGAAGGTCGCAAGAATTAGAAGCCGATGAATTTGCTGGTTTTGTTTTAGCTAAACTAGGAGCAACTTTTAATCAAACTTCTAAAGTTCTACTTAATATTCCTAAAATATCAAATGATTATGATTCAACTCATCCTTCAACGGATAAGAGAATTAGGGCTGTTAAAAATGGATGGGAAAGAGGGTATGTAAAAAAAGAAACTAAAACTGTTTATGTAAGCGATGCTATTGGAGAGTATGAAAGAAGCGATTCTTATATGAGATATGGTAAATGGTACAGAGAGCAAAATGATGATGTCTTTGAAGGTAGAAGTTGGACTGCTGTTACTAGTGGTGTATTAAAGGGAGGTAATGATTATTTTAATAAGGCACCTATTATTAAAATAATAAAAAATAAAAAATCTGAAAAACCTATGTTTTTTATAGAAAAAGAACCTTTTAATAGTCTCCCCATACCTAAGGAATCCAACAAAGGAGATTTGATTGTTTTGGACTCTAATGGAAAAATAATTTCTAAAACAAAAATTAATGTGTATCCTAGAAACGATTCGGGTTTTTTGTATGTTAAATTTGGTACTAAATTCAGCTTTTATGAAGAAGATGGGCCTTATGGCGGTTTCGGATCACTTTCTTCCAAACTGTTAAAAGATTTTAAAAATGGCTCTAAATTATTAATTAGATTTGATGATTATATTAAATATTCTAACAAAAAATTAAAGGAATATGTGAAATCTAATTCTTTGTTTAAAATAAATAATTGGGGTAGAGGACAAACAGGCAAAGGAGAAGGAGGATATACAAAATTATATGATAAATTAAAAAATAAGGGAGTCTATATTGAGAGTTATCAACGTAATCAAGGTAGTGATTTTGTACCAGAGAATAATTATAGGAATAGACTTTTTACTTCTTATGAATTACTGGAAGAGATAAAAAAATTAAAAGAAATATCTAGGAGATGTGGTTACTCTGACGGCCAATCTTTTGTTTATCCTAAATATTTTGAAGAAAATTTATCTTATACAAGTCCAACATCAGATAGAGAAGAAGTTTTCGTAATTCCAAGAGGTGGTAATTGTAATATGAGTAGAATTGAATATGACTTAAAAATAGATAACCTCATTCAAAAACTTTTAGATTTAAATTCTGAAATATTTGCATTAAAAAACCAACTTATAGAAGTCGAAGGGGCTTACTTTGAATACAGTCTTTCGGGAAGTTCTAAAGCATTGGCAGAATAAAAAGAAGAGTATATACCTATGGTTTAGGGTTTTTCATTCCTAAAATTGGTAGAATAACAAAAAGGAATACTATAATACAAATAAGCCCAATAACATCCGTTATATCTCCTTCTCCCCGAAATAATTTGACTATTTCATAAATTACACATACAATCAGCACAAACAATGTAATCCTACTTAAAGGTTTTAAAAGTTTTTTATAATCCATTGATTTAATATACAAAATTTTCTCCAATAAACTTGTTATCTAATCCTTCAGGTTTTAGTGTTACTTAGGTTAACTTATTACTAAACCAAAAAAAGTAAAAAACACAAAATATAATTGCTGAACCTATAATAATAGGTCCAAATATTTCAAATAAAATAAAAGTTACTGTTCCTAATATAGCTACAACACCATATTCTAAATAACTTTTCAAATAACCCTCTTTGTATGCCGCTTGAATAATTAAAAAGTTAACTGGAAGATAAAGAAGAGCTGCAGTAAAAGTACCCGGACTAAAATCACTAAAATAAAAGCTAAAGAAAATATGATAAAATGCATTGACAACTTGAATTGCAAATAATATAAACAAAACTACATGAGCACTTGCTCTATTATTTTTAACCAAATGAATAAGGACAAATATGACTAGGACGCAAGTTAATATAGATAAAATTGCTTCTGTAGATAATGCCGCTGCTGAATGTTGAAAATATTGTAATTTCCACTCTATAAAATTAAAGATTATATGTTCTTCAAAATGATGAATTGCATATAAAAGTGGACCTAAAACAATTAAGTTTTTAAATTTTTTCATTTTGTAAAATTAACAAATAGTATAAGCAAACTATGTTAAGAGTTTAAGAATTACCTGAAAGTAAAGAACAGGAGTTGCTGTTTTTAGTTTAAAAATTCATCAATTGAAGAAAGAAGATTTTGATGACTTTTTTGATAAAACTTTATACCATTTGATTTACTTAACATAAATCTACGTTTTGCTTTTAACAATGAACGAAATGATAAATCATTTTGTATAATTTTTTTAAAAAACTCTATTTTTTGGGATTCATTTAAAGAATTTGAATCTTCATTAAGTAAAACCAATGGGTATTTTAGATGAAGAAATTTCAAAATTTCTCTTTGAACCACAACCTCGTCTTCCATATTTGCATAGATAGCATTATTTGGAGCATAAAATCTATCAATCGCAACTTTAATTTTTGGGTTAGAAATATATTTTAAACCACCGTCATACTTTAGCGAAGAGTATATTTCAATTCCTGGCGAAAACCCTCTCCAGTCAGTAATGGCGATTAACATTTCTTTGTAAGAAAAATTAAAATTAGGGCTATCCTTATAAACGCTATCAATTAAACTTAAGTCGTAATTAAATGCAGTAGTTCTTGCATCTATATATCCAGACAATTGATTTAATTCTGTTTTGATATCTTGGTAAACCTTGATTTCATTATTTTTATTTTGTTTAATAGTTTGTTTATTATTTACCCAAAATGAAACTGATATACCTAAAACAATAACTATAAATTCTAGTGTGTATTTAATAAAATACTTTTTAGCTTTTTTATTTTTCATAACTTTTAATTTATAAAATTTAATGTTACTTCAATTGAATTAAAAGAAGATGAGTTACCAAGGGTTACGTTATTGAATCGTCTTATTTTTTTGCTTTAAAAATTTAATCCTCCCTAACATAAAAAAATAGAGTCAATAATTACAAAAACTCAAAAGGTTTATTTACTTGGGTTTATTAATCCAACAATTCTCCCCAAATAGTGCAAAAGATTTCGCCAATTCTCAGAAATTGCATTCATAATTAGTTAGTTTATCCTATTTAATAGCTGTAGAACTCCCTAACTTGAATAAAGAGATATGCTAATAGCTTAATCTTTTATCTTCCTAAATATATATGCAGTTATAACTCCAAACACAATAAAATGAATAACCCATATTAAAGACTCTAGTGCAGCAATAGAATTATTTATATATAGATTATTAAATGACTCATTAGAAATATTAGTTGAAATGACAGCAAACACAGATATAAAAAATCCTAGTTTGGCTCCACTTAAATTTGAGTGTGATTTATCGCTAAATTTTTTGAAACCAAAATAAAAAGCAACACCTACGATAACACTATTTAGTAGATTTAAAGCCAGATTACTATTGTCGGGGTTGTTCATTTCTGGGAAAGTTGCATTTGCTCCAAAAAATTCAGCTCCACCTAGAACAAGATAAATAAGTGTAGCAAAAGAAAATTGATAAACTATAGCCAGAAAGCCCAGTGTAAAAAGTTTTTTCATCTTTTAATTATTTATTATTTAAGTTCTAAGGTAAGAAAAAGTTTGTCAAACTTATTAAAGAGGTTAGAATTCCATAAATTAAAGAAGTAGTTTATGCCTATGGTTTTTTTTTGGTTCCAATATTCAAATGGTATAACATATAATAGATTTAAAACAAAAAAAGCCCTACATTTCTGTAGAGCTTTAAGTAATGTGTGGACCCACAAGGGCTCGAACCTTGGACCCCCTGATTATGAGTCAGGTGCTCTAACCAGCTGAGCTATGGGTCCTTATTACAGTCGACAAATGTAACACTTTTAAATAATTTTAATCGTCAAAAAAATAAAAAAAATTATTTATCTCTTGCCATTAAAAAAGACCCAAAGTCTTTTAGTTTTTGTCTATTTAATTCACTGATATTCATGTTTTTTAGCAAATCAAAAGCGGTTTCAGTATATTCATGAATTAATTTTTGAATCAAAGTGGGGATGTCACATTGTTCAAAAATTCGCTTTACTTCATCAATTTTAATAGAATTATCCTCTAATTTTTGTTTGTAAAAAAACTCTAGCTTTTGCCTGTCATGAGCGTCAGACAATTCCATTGCTTTTAAGTATAAATATGTTTTTTTATTTTCAATAATATCACCCCCTATTTGCTTGCCAAATGTTTCCGGGTTTCCAAAAGTATCAAGATAATCATCTTGTAACTGAAAAGCTAAGCCTAGATTTATTCCATATTCATATAATGAATCTGCATTCTTTTCTGAAGATTCTGCAACAATAGCACCCATTTTTAATGCAGCTGCTACAAGTACAGATGTTTTTAAGCGAATCATATTGATATACTCTTCTATGGTTACATCATTTCTGGTTTCAAAATCAATATCTAATTGTTGGCCATCACATACCTCTAATGCAGTTTTGCTAAATAATACCGCCAGTTTTTGAAATACAGTTGGAGGATAGCTTTCAAAATATTGATAAGCTAATATTAACATGGCATCACCAGAAAGTATTCCTCTATTTAAATCCCATTTTTCATGAACTGTTTTTTTTCCTCTCCTTAATGGTGCATCATCCATAATATCATCATGCACAAGGGTAAAATTGTGAAAAACTTCAACTGCTAAAGCAGCAGGAAATGCTTTCTTATAATCACTGGATAAAATATCAGCAGCCATTAAAGTTAAAATTGGTCGAATACGTTTCCCTGATAGCTGTATTATATAGTTGATTGGCTCATAGAGGTTTTTAGGCTCTCTAATCCATTCTTTTTTGTCAAGGTACTGTTGAAATTCCTTTTGATATGATGTTAAATCCAAATTTTGAAAAGTTTAAAACAAAAATAAGATTAAAGATTTATTTTAATGTTAAGAATGTTAAAAAATCATTAAACTTTGGAAACTATTATTGTTTCTAAAGTTTCCAATGTAAATTTGCAAGAGTTTAATCATGAAAGAAAAAATATTACATAACGCAACTGAAATGTTCTTAAATATAGGTTTTAAGAGTGTTACTATGGATGACATTGCTACAAATTCAGGAATATCCAAAAAAACAATTTATGCTCATTTTGCTAATAAAATTAAATTAGTAGAGGCCGCTACACTTCATATTTTTGATGTTATTTCAAAAGGGATAGATATTATTCATGAGCAACAACAAAACCCAATTATAGAATTATTTGAAATAAAAAGATTTGTGATGAAGCATTTAAAAGATGAAAAATCTTCTCCTCAATATCAACTTCAAAAATATTATCCTAAAATTTTCAAGAATTTAAAACACAAACAATTTGAGTTAATGCAAGAATTGTTTAAAGAAAATTTAACGAAAGGCATTGAACAAAAGTTATACAGAAAAGATATTGATATTGATTTTACAGCGAGAATTTATTTTAACGGAATGTTAGGAATTAAAAACAAAGACTTATTTCCTCTTGTTAATTATTCAATGAATACCTTGACTTCGTATCATTTAGAGTATCATTTACGTGGAATATCTACAACTAAAGGAATTAAAGAATTAGAAAAACAATTATAAAATTAATTAATGAAAAAGTATTTAATAATTCTTCTAACCCTATTTTTTGGCTATTCAAGTTTTGCACAAAAAATTAAGATATCACTATCTTTAAAGGAGGCAATTGTAATGGCATTAGAGAATAGTTACAACACAAAAGCTGCAAAAAACAATGTTTTATCAGCCAAAGAAACTGTTTGGGAAACAACTGCTTCTGGTTTACCTCAAATAGATGCAACTATTAATTATCAAAATTTCATAAAACAACCTGTTTCTTTATTACCTGCTGCTGCTTTTGATAATACCGCTTCTGTGGTTCAGACTGTTGAAGATTATTTCGATATCCAATCGAATAGAGATCCTAGTCTTCCTCAAGGATTTATCCCAGTTGTTTTTGGAACTCAACAAAATATAAATGCATCTGTAACCGTAAAACAATTATTATTTGATGGATCTTATTTAGTTGGTCTCCAGGCCTCTAGAGCTTATTTGAAAATTTCGGAACAAGCCAATGAGAAAACTGAAATTTTAACAAGGGAAGCAGTTGTTAACGCTTATGGTAGTGTTTTAGTAGCAGAAAAAAGCATTACTATTCTTCAAGGAAACCTAAAAATTATAGAGAAAAACCTTCATGATGCAAAAAAGATTTACGAAAATGGTTTTAATGAACAAGAAGATGTTGAGCAATTAGAAATTACTTTTGGAACCTTAAAAAACCAGTTGTATAACTTGCAAAGAATGAAAGGCATAGCGTATCAGATGCTAAACCTTTCGATAGGACTTTCTATAGATACTTCTGTAGAATTATCAGATAGTTTGGATGATTTAGCAGAAACCAATATTAATTTGGGACTTATTTCTAAATCATTTGATTTATCTAAACATATCGATTTTAAAATCGCTGAAAATGACAGAGAGTCAAAAAGGCTCATGATGCAATTAGAAAAAAGTAAAGCTTTGCCAAGTTTATCAGCTTTTGTTAACTATGGAAAGCAAGGGTTTTCAGATACATTTACTTTTTTTAGAGGCAACCAGCAATGGTTTGACTCTTCACTAATGGGAGTGAGTTTAAATGTTCCTATTTTTAGTAGTTTAGGTAGAAAAGCTAAAACATCCCAAGCTAGAATTGCTCTAGAAACCGCAGACATTAGATTGACAGAAACCAAACAACGACTGAGTTTATTGGCTGAAAAATCAAAAAATGAATACCAATTAAGTATTGAAAATTATAATACAGCGAAAAAAAATGTTGATTTATCTGAACGTATTGAAAGAAAACAAAGAACCAAGTTTTTTGAAGGAATTTCCTCAAGTTTTGATTTATTACAAGCTCAAAATCAACTATTCACTCAACAGCAAAATTATGTGCAATCTATGTTAGAAGTGATTGCCAAAAAAGCAGCTTTAGAAACTGCATTAAATATTCCAATTAAATAAAAATATTATGAAAAATATATACTTATTAGTCTTTGCGGCTATCGTGTTAAATGCATGTAGCAATAAAAAAGAACTTTCACTAGAGGAGATTTTAGCTACAAATAATGTTGATCAAATTACATTAAAAAAAATAAAAATTGATTCAGATTTACAGGAGTTAACTGCCAATCTGAATAAATTAAATAGAAAATTAAACAGTCTAAATAAAGACAAAAATACGCCGCTAATTACAACGTTTAAAGCACAAGAAGAGGTATTTACCCATTTTATAGAATTACAAGGAAATGTTCAAACAAAACAAAATGTTCTGGTATATCCAGAAGTGCCTGGTATTTTAAAAAAGGTATTCGTAAAAGAGGGACAGCAAGTAAAGAAAGATGAACTTTTAGCCATAATTGATGATGGAGGATTAGCCCAACAAGTATTGTTGTCTGAAGCGAACGAACAATTAGCAAAAACTACTTTTGAGCGTCAAAAAAGACTGTGGAGTGAGAAAATTGGATCTGAAATACAGTTCTTACAAGCAAAGACCTCCTATAATTCTCAAAAAAATGTTACAAACCAATTAAGGCAACAATTGTCAAAATTTACAATTAATGCTCCTTTTTCAGGAATTGTAGATGATGTTTTTAAAGAAAAGGGAACTGTTGTTGCACCTGGTCAACGATCAGAACTGTTTAGAATTATAAATCTTTCTAAGATGTATATAGAAACAGATGTTCCAGAAAATTACATAACAAGCATCACGAACAATAAAATGGTAGAGGTTAATTTTCCAATACTAGGAAAAACAGTTAGTTCTAAAATTAGACAAGTTGGAAACTTTATAAATCCAACTAACAGATCTTTTAAAATAGAAGTTGGGATACCTAACCAAGACTTAGATGTAAAGCCAAATTTAACGGCCAAATTAAAATTAAACGACTACACTAATAAAAATGCAATTCTAATACCACAATCAATTATTTCAGAAAACTCAAAAGGCCAACAATTTATTTATGTTGTAAAAGACAAAAAAGAAAACAATTTAGGTATTGCAGAAAGATTAGTGATCGAAACCGGAAAAACTCAAGGAGATTTTATTGAAGTAACAAAAAACCTCACTCCAGATACAGAAATCATAATGGAGGGTGCGCGAAGTGTAAATAATGGACAGGTTGTAAAAGTGATCAATAAAAACTAATTAACAATGGCCAAAATCAAAAAAAAAATAGACAAAGAGTTTAAGCTTTCTTCCTGGGCAATAAATAATAAAACCACTATTTATGTATTAATGTTTCTATTTCTCTATCTAGGGATATCGTCATATTTTGCAATGCCAAGAGAAAATTTTCCAGAAATAAGTGAAACAAAAATTTACATTAGTTCTGTATATCCTGGTAATACCGCAGAGGATATTGAGAAACTGATTACAACACCTCTAGAAGACAAATTAAAATCGGTAAGTAATGTTATAGAAATTACGTCTACATCACAAGAAGATTATTCTATAATTACTGTAGAGTTTGATGAGAACATAGAGGTAGATAAAGCAAAGCAAAAGGTTAAAGATGAAATAGATCAAGAAACGGCAGGTGAGGATTGGCCTACATTTAATGGCGCAAAAGTAACACCCAACGTTTTTGAATTAAGCATGTCTGAGGAAGTTCCTATTTTAAATATTAATATTTCTGGGAATTATCCTGTTTCTAAATTAAAAGAATTTGGAGAGTATTTGCAAGATGAAATAGAAGATCTTTCTGAAATTAAGAAAGTAGATATTCGTGGAGCTCAAGATAAAGAAATTGAAGTAGCCGTAGATATTTATAAAATGATGTCAGCTAAAGTTAGCTTTGATGACATTACAAACGCTATTAATCGAGGAAACGTGACCATGTCTGCAGGTAATTTTATTACCAGTCAGCAAAGAAGAACCCTCAGGGTTATTGGTGAAATTAAATCGCCAAATGACCTTCTTGACTTTGTCATTAAATCTGAAAACGGAAATTCAATTTATTTGAAGGATGTTGCTGAAATTTCTTTTAAAGATAAAGACAAAACAACATATGCAAGAGAAAAAGGTGCTGCAGTTGTGATGTTAGACGTGAAAAAAAGAGGGGGTGAGAATATGGTTACTGCAGCAGATAAAGTTGGAGAAATTGTAATTCAAGCAAAGAAAAATAATTTTCCTAAAGATTTAGAGGTTAACATTACAAATGATCAATCCCCTAAAACAATTGGGCAGGTAGATGACTTGGTCAATAATATTATTTTTGGAGTTATTTTAGTTGTGATTGTTCTTATGTTTTTCCTAGGATTCAAGAACGCAATTTTTGTTGGTTTTGCAATACCAATGTCTATGTTCATGTCTTTGATGATACTAGGAGCTCTGGGGTATACACTCAATACCATGGTATTGTTTGGGTTAATTATGGGGCTTGGAATGTTGGTAGATAATGGGATTGTAGTTGTAGAGAATGTATATCGATTAATGGATGAAGAAGGGATGACTAGAATTGATGCTGCCAAAAAAGGAATTGGAGAAATTGCTTTTCCTATTATTATTTCAACTGCTACAACTGTTGCAGCTTTTATTCCTTTGGGGCTTTGGCCAGGAATTATGGGTCAGTTTATGGTGATTTTACCAATAACATTATCTATTGTTTTGGGGTCATCATTGTTTGTTGCAATTTTCTTTAATTCGGTTTTAGTATCACAATTTATGAGTATTGAAGATAAAGATATGCCATTAAAAAATATTGTGAAGCTTACCGGTATAATGTTAATTTTTGGTCTGCTACTATTCTTCTTTGAAGGGAAACACAGTGCGCTAGGAACTTTAATCATATTTGTTGCTATTATGTTTTGGGTATATAGATTTGTATTGAGAAAAGCGGCTAATTATTTTCAAAAATACACACTGGTATCTTTAGAAAATTGGTACGAAAGACAATTAAAAAGGGCCTTAAATGGTTGGAAACCCTATGTATTAGTTGTAGTAACTTTTATATTATTAATTGTTGCCTTTAGTGGTTTCGGATGGTCTTTGAAGGAGGAGAGAACTAAAGTTGAGTTTTTTCCAGACAATAAACCCAATCAAATTATCGTCTACATAGAGTACCCTCAAGGAACTGATATTGAAAAAACAAATGAAATTACTACAGAAATTGAGCAAAAAGTTTTTGAGGTCTTAAATAATAAGATGTACACAGATGAGGGTTACAATTTTTTAGTAGAAAGCACTGTTTCTCAAGTTGGTGAAGGGGCTGGAAATCCAGAAAAAGACGGAGGTTCTTCTGCAGAAATGCCACATAAAGGAAAAATTACTGCTTCCATGCGTGAGTTTAAATATAGAAGAGGTGAGGACAGTGAATTGTTACGGCAAAAGGTTCAAGCTGCATTAGTAGGCATTTATCCTGGAGTATTAATTTCTGTAGAGAAAGATGCAAATGGTCCCCCAGCTGGATCACCGATTAATATTGAACTTAATGGAGGAGACTATGAACAACTGATTTTAACTGCACAAAGAATGCGAGACTATTTAAATACTCAAAGCATTCCTGGAGTAGACGAGTTAAAAATTGATGTAAATAAATCTAAGCCTGGAATGCAGGTGTTAGTAGACAGGAAAAAAGCAGGTGAACTTGGGGTTTCTACGGGTCAAGTTGGTCAACAACTAAGGGCTGCTATTTTTGGTAACAAAGCAGGAATATATAAAGAAAAAGGAGAAGATTATGATATCTATGTTCGTTTTAATAAAGATGATAGATATAATAAAAGTGCAGTTTTTAATCAAAAAATAACATTCAGAGATCAAGCAACTGGTAAAATTAAAGAGATTCCAGTTTCTGCTGTCGCCTCTCAAATGAATAGTTCTGGGTTTAGTGCTATCAAACATAAAAACACAAAGAGAGTGGTCACTGTTTATTCTGCATTATCACCGGGGGAAACAGATGCTGGTGCTGTAGTCGCTAGAATTGAAAATTCAATGAAAAATTTCAATGATTTTCCTAAAGGAGTAAAAATAGATTACACAGGTCAAATAGAAGAAGAGAAAAAACAAATGAACTTTTTAGTTGGTGCGTTTATAACAGGCCTATTATTAATTTTCTTCATCTTAATTATTCAATTTAATTCAGTTTCAAAACCAGGGATTATCATGTTAGCAATCTTTTTAAGTTTAATTGGTGTTTTTGGTGGTTTGGTAATTTCTGGAGCACCTTTTGTTATCATGATGACTATGGTTGGAATTATTGCCCTCGCTGGAATTGTAGTTAATAATGGAGTTGTATTATTAGATTATGCTGAATTATTAATTAGTAGAAGAAAATTACAAGATGGAGTCTCTGAAAAAGACTATTTGCCTTTAGAAAGTTTATTTGAAACGGTTGTAAAAGCAGGGAAAGCACGTTTACGACCAGTTTTATTAACAGCAATTACTACCATTTTAGGGCTAATACCTCTAGCTATTGGATTAAATATTAATTTTTTCACATTATTTTCAAATTTTGATGCAAATATTTATATGGGAGGAGATAATGTTGTTTTTTGGGGTCCACTAGCTAAAACAGTTATTTACGGTCTATTAATAGCAACATTTTTAACACTAATTGTGGTTCCAATTTTATTTTACCTTGTCACTAAATTTAAAATGAGGATGAAAGGTTTGTTAAAAACCACATAAGAACACTAAATAATTCTTAGAACATCACATAAAGAGGATGCAACCCTGAAGGTTTCATCCTCTTTTTGTATTTTCGGAAATCATGATGCAGAAAAAAAAATCGTACACAGTTGATGAACTTCAAAAAAAAATGGAGTATTACTGCGTATACCAAGATCGTTGTCATCAAGAAGTAGAGCGGAAAATGAATGAGCATCAATTAATACCTGAAGCCCAAGAAAAGATTTTACTCTATTTGATGCAGCATAATTTTTTAAATGAAGAACGTTTTTCTAAAAGTTTTGCTCGAGGAAAGTTTAGAATTAAAAATTGGGGCAAACAACGAATAACAAGAGCGTTAAAAAGTAAAAATATTTCTGCCTATAACATAAAGACTGCCTTAAAAGAAATTGAGGAGGAAGAGTATTTACAAACTATTTATAGAATAACTGATTCTAGAAATAATAGCATAACAGAAAAGAATATTTATAAGCGTAAAAAAAAGTTACAAGACTTTCTTTTACGGAAAGGCTATGAATATGACTTAATCTTTAAAACGGTAAATGAAGTTATAGGTTAAGTTTTTAAAATGAAATTAAAACAGTTTTATTTGATGTCTTTTAATAAAAGTTGAATTGAAGTATTTCCGTTCCACTCATTTTCATCTAAATTATAGGCAATATCAAAATCATTTTGAGTAGATGTTATTTTATCACCAAGGCCAAAACCTATAGCGTTATATGTTTTTTGATCAGCTCCATTAATGATATTTAATTTTAAATGGCTTTTATCGGCTCCAACCCTTTTACCATACCCATTGTCTCTAACAGCATTTGTAGTAAATACAGGTTTCATATTTTTTGGACCAAATGGCCCCATTTGCTTGAGTATTCTAAAAAATTTTGGAGTAATATCTGACAATTCTAGAGGGGAGTCAATGGCAATCTCAGGGATTAATAATTCTTTATCTATAGTTTTTTTAACCACTGCTTCAAATTTTTCTTTAAAAGGAATATACTGATCAGGGCTTAATGTTAAACCGGCAGCATACTTATGACCTCCAAATTGTTCTAGATGTTCTGAGCATTGTTCAAGGGCTTCATAAACATCAAAACCTTTTACAGATCTGGCTGATGCTGCGAGTTTTTCACCACTTTTTGTGAAAACTAAAGTAGGCCTGTAATAAGACTCTATGAGTCTAGAAGCCACAATACCAATAACACCTTTATGCCAATCTTCAGAATAAACAACCGTTGAAAATTTTTCTTTTTCATCAGCAGCCTCAATTTGTTGTAAAGCTTCATAGGTAATTTTTTTATCGATTTCTTTTCTTTCTATATTGAATTTTTCAATTGAAGCAGCAAAACTTATTGCTGTCTCATAATCCATTTCAGTTAATAGTTCTACGGCATAATTTCCGTGTTTCATTCTTCCAGCAGCATTAATTCTTGGAGCAATAATAAAAACAACATCAGTAATGGTTAGTATATTTTTTTTTACTCCCTGAATAATTGCCTTAATTCCATTTCTTGGGTTTGAATTAATTACCTGTAGCCCAAAATAGGTAAGTATTCTATTTTCACCAGTTATAGGCACAATATCTGCTGCAATTGCAGTGGCTACCAAATCTAAGTATTGTGTCAAATCCTCTAGAGTTTGTCCTCTTTTTGAAGCTAAGGCTTGAATTAATTTAAATCCCACACCACAACCACATAACTCATCGAAAGGATAGGAGCAATCCTCTCTTTTTGCGTTTAAAACTGCTACTGCTTTTGGTAGTTTATCGCCGGGTTTATGATGATCACAAATAATAAAATCAATATTTTTTTTTGAAGCGTAATTAACTTTTTCTATAGCTTTGATTCCACAATCTAGAGCTATAATTAGCGAAAAATCATGATCAGCTGCAAAATCAATTCCTTGGGTTGAAATTCCGTATCCTTCATCATACCTATCAGGAATATAAGTAGCGATGTGATTTGTGATTGTTTTTAAATAGGAGGAGACCAGAGAAACAGCTGTAGTTCCGTCTACATCATAATCTCCATAAATAAGAATATTTTCATTGTTGGCAATTGCCTTTTCGATTCTAGAAACAGCAATATCCATATCTTTTAACAAGAAAGGGTCGTGAAGATCATCTAATGATGGGCGGAAAAATTTTTTAGCTTGATCAAAAGTATGAATCCCTCTTTGAATTAAAAGTGAAGACAATACTTTATCAATAGAGAGAACTTCAGATAGTTCATCAACTAAGGATAAATTAGGTGCTGTTTTTAAAGTCCAACGCATTGCAATTTTTATTGCTTATGAAGATACACTTCTGTGGTTACTTTTGCAAATTGGCGAAACATTTCCATCACACCACAGTATTGATCTACAGATAATTTAACAGCTTTATTAATTTTATCTTCTTGTAGATCACTTCCATAAAAATGGTATTCTATAACTACTTTGTGGTAATATCTTGGGTGCTCTTCTGTAAGTTCTCCATGAACAACCATTTTAAAATCATTAACCTCAGCTCTCATTTTTTTCAATAATGACACCACATCCAAACCTGAGCATCCTGCTAAAGAGGATAGCATTAATGCTTTTGGGCGTAATCCTTTATTTTCTATTCCTTCGTCAGGAGCATCCATAAAAAGGGTTTCACCACTGGGATTGTCGGATTCAAAAACCATATTTTCTTTCCAAACGGTTGTTATTGTATTGCTTGCCATAAATTTTTATTTTTACAAAAGTAATAACAATGATTCAATAAATCTTACGTTATATTTACATCTTATTTAAAAAAAAAAGCTAAAAAAATTCATTTCATGAATACCAAATCTTTTCATAGGATCTTTTTTCTCTTATTATTTTCATCTTTCTTATCTTTCTCTCAAACCCCTGAAGATGCGAAGAAAAAATATCCCATAAGAAATGTCAATACAAATAATATAACGCTATCAACTTCTATCAATACAGATTTTAATTATAATTTCTGTGATGATGACGGTGACGGCATTATGACCATAGATCTAACCACCATATTAGATGAAGTACAAGTTGCTGTATCTGGAGATTTGCAGGTAGCTGATCCTAAACTTCTTATCGGAACCTCAGAAGATAAAATATTACAAATTGATAATATTCTTCTAAACCCAATTACAACTATAATTTGTGAATTGTCTGAAAACACCTATGATGTTGCAATGAACGCAAATAATGAGTTTTTTACAACAGAATTTAATTCTATTAAAAAGGCAAACATAGCAACTACAACATGTAATTTAACTTCTGTTTTAGATTTGGGGGGTAATTCTTTATCTTTTGACACCCAAGATAATCTTTACTTTAATGCGCTTGGTTCTTCATCAGCATTACCTACTGCTGTTTACAGGTTAAATCCAGAACCTAGTGCTACTCCATACATATGGCATGATTTTAATTCAGGTACTGCAGGTGGTGATTTTGTTATTTTTGGGAATTTCATGTATATCGCATGGAAATTTAATGAAGATGTTTTACTAAAGGTAACCATAGACGATGATATAAATTATATTTCACATGAAGTATTAGGACCTCTGAAATTTAACACTTTTGGTTTGGCTAGCGAACAAGGGATTTTATACGGGATAACAGAAGACGAGATTTATAAAATAAATTTAGCAACATCACCACCCTCTTTTGAGACCATACTTTTAAATGATTACACACACGGTGCTTGGTATGGTTCTGCAGGTTTTAGTGAAGCAATTGCCTTTTCATCTTCAGCTTATATTAGCCAATTGGATGCAGATAATAATGACAATCCATTGCCAAACCCATGGGTAAATACGGCCCCTGGAGAACAAACTATTTTCATCAGAACAGAGGAGGTTTCAGAAGACAGTAACTATACAGTTACCCCTGTCACCATAACCATCTC
>Ga0206677_10000956_pt1 | contig 27232 bp, 20 predicted proteins | sample M130m12015metaG_FD_155475 | JGI IMG/M metagenome (GOLD analysis project Ga0206677, IMG submission 155475) | Ammonia-oxidizing marine archaeal communities from Monterey Bay, California, United States - M1 30m 12015 | ecosystem: Environmental > Aquatic > Marine > Intertidal zone | place: USA...
TATTTTGGTTGCGCTTGATGAAAGCGGAAGAGCAACTGTGAAATTAGCAAAAGGCACTTACAATTGGTATCGAATGGAAAAGTCCCAAGATTTAGAGACTATTAAAAAAACACTTCTTAATTTAAATCGTAATCTTTATAAATTCATCGGAGATACATGTGTTAAAGATTGGAAGGGTATTGCTGATGGAACATTTACTGTAGAAAATGATTCCGTTAAGTTTGAGCTCAGACTTAAGAATAGATGTTACACAAATCTATATCCATGTCTTGAATATATTGGTCCAGATTACAATTAATGAGTTAGTTCTTTTTTTTATGCAAGACCTCAAGTTTTGCTGATGCTTCACGTATATCTGCAATAGGTTCTATGATCAGTCTCAACTTTTCTTGCTTTTGAATTAACCTATAGCCTTTACCTTGGTTGGTTATTTGTTCTAAAATCTCTGTAAACAATTCAGATTTATAGAATGAAGAATTTGTATCAGAAATAAAGGAACATACCATCTTTTCAGACTTAATAACTAAACGTTCCAGCCCCATCTTTTTTGCCATCCAGCGCAATTCAAAAGAAAAAAAGAGCTCTTCTACTTGTTTTGGGATTGGCCCAAAACGATCTTTTAATCGAACACCAAAAGCATTTAATTCCTGAATATTCTCAATGTTATCCAATTCTTGATAGAGGCTGAGTCTTTCAGCTACATCATTTACATAATCGTCAGGAATGCGCACCTCGTAGTCTGTTTCAAATACACATTCAGAGGCATAGGTTGTGAGTTGGTCACTTGTCCGCTCATTAAAGAGCTCTTTAAATTCTTTTTCTCGAAGCTCTTTCATGGCTTCATTTAAGATTTTCTGATACATTTCAAATCCAATCTCAGAAATGAAACCACTCTGTTCGCCCCCTAGCATATTACCTGCGCCACGAATGTCTAAATCTTTCATAGCGATATTGAATCCTGAACCTAGATCTGAAAACTGCACTAAAGCTTCAAGTCTTTTCCGCGCTTCTGATGTGAGCACTGTAGTTTTAGGTGCGATTAAATAACAAAATGCTTTTTTATTACTTCTACCAACGCGTCCTCGAAGTTGATGAAGGTCACTTAATCCAAAATTTTGAGCATCATTAATGATTATCGTATTTGCGTTTGAAATATCAATGCCCGACTCAATGATAGTGGTTGCAATTAACACATCATACTTGCCTTCAATAAAATCCATCATGTTACGCTCAAGAACCTTACCATCCATTTGTCCATGTCCAATCCCTACCTTAATTCCTGGACATAATCTTTGAATCATACCCGCAATCTCCTTAATGTTAGAAATTCTATTGTTTACAAAAAAGACTTGTCCTCCACGCGAGACCTCATAGGAAATTGTATCACGAAGTATTTCTTCATTAAAGGTTATGATTTCCGTAAGGACGGGTTGTCTATTTGGAGGAGGTGTATTGATGATACTTAGGTCTCTTGCACCCATTAATGAGAATTGAAGTGTTCTCGGGATTGGTGTTGCGGTAAGTGTTAACGTATCTACAGTTGTTCTTAGCGTTTTGAGTTTGTCTTTTACAGATACGCCAAACTTTTGTTCCTCATCAATAATCATTAGGCCGAGATCTTTAAACTTGATTCTATTTGATACAATTGCATGGGTGCCAATTAAAATATCGATTTCCCCATTTTTGAGTCTATTTATTGTCTCGGTGACTTGTTTAGCGCTTTTGAAGCGATTGATGTAATCAATATTGCACGGAAACTCCTTCAGTCGTTCTTTAAAGCTTCTATAATGCTGGAGCGATAATATAGTGGTCGGTACCAATATGGCAACCTGTTTACTGTCAGCTACTGACTTAAATGCAGCACGTATGGCAACCTCAGTTTTACCAAAGCCAACATCCCCGCAAATCAGTCTATCCATTGGTGTTTTAGATTCCATGTCCTTTTTGACATCTTGAGTTGCCTTGTATTGGTCTGGTGTGTCTTCATACATGAAAGAAGCTTCAAGCTCATTTTGAAGGTAGGTGTCTGGAGTAAATGAAAAACCAGGTTGGCTTCTTCTTTTTGCGTATAATTTTATGAGGTCAAATGCGAGCTCTTTAATTTTTTTCTTTGTCTTATTTTTAAGGGTATTCCATGTCTGAGTTCCCAGTTTATTCATCTTTGGAACGGAACCATCCTTACCTGTGAATTTTGATATTCTGTGTAGAGAATGGATACCAACATATAATACATCACCCTCTTTATAAATTAAGCGAATCGTTTCTTGTGGTTTGCCATTAACATCAATGGTTTCAAGTCCAGAAAATTGACCCACACCATGATCAATGTGAGTGACGTAGTCGCCTTTTTGAAGATTATAAATCTCCTTAAGGGTAAGCGCTTGTTTTGCTTGCCTGAAACCTTCTTTTAGTCTAAATCTATGATAGCGCTCAAAGATTTGATGATCGGTGTAGCATACCATCTTAGATTCCTTACAAATGAAACCTTCATGAAGGGCTGTGTTCAGAGGAGTGAATTCAACGGCGGCATCAATATCCTCAAATATTTGATAGAGCCGCTCAATTTGTTTTGGCTGATTTGAAAACAAAAAATTTGTAAATTTCTTTTGCTGATGCTTTAATAGGTCTTCTTTTAAAAGATCGAAGTTTTTATTGAAACTAGGTTGTGGTTTAAGTTGAAATTCTACAATTTGTGAATTGTTGTAGTATTTCAGGTTATTGAACTCTACAACTTTTGCTTGCTCAAAAACGGTAAGACAAGCATGAGCATTGAGAAACATTTGATCTGGAATACTAACCTGCTCTTTATGCTCAAGTTCTTCGAAGATGACTTGTGCTTTTTCAAATTCTTTTTGAATTGTGGCTGCAGTTCGCTCTACAGAATCTATCCATAAGACCTTTTCACCTTTTAAGTATTGAAAAAATGAATCCATACCTTTTACAAGCAATGCTCCTTGAATGTTTGGTACAATACTAAAAAAAGAATGACTGCTGATTGAGAGCTGACTTGAGGCATCGAAAGCACGTATGGATTCTACTTCATTGCCGAAGAATTCAATTCGATATGGTGTATCTGCAGCAAACGAAAAGACATCAACAATGCCTCCTCGAATGGAATATTGCCCAGGTTCATATACGTAATTAACCTGCTCAAAATTGTACTCCAACAATAGCTCGTTTATAAAGTCAATGGAATAGGTTTTGTCAACTTCTATTTTCATTGTATTCGATAGGAGTTTTCTATGCGATAGTACCATTTCGAATAATGCCTCAGGGTAGGTGACGACCCAGCAATTCTTTTGACTACTTAATTTTTTTAGTGCTTCTGTTCTTGCTACAACACTCGCGTTATCGGTATCTTCAATTTGGTAAGGTGATTTGTGTGATGCAGGATAAAAAACCAACCGTTTATCATTTGGATAGAGACCTTGTAAATCATTTAAAAAATAGGCTGCGTCTTCTTTGTTTTCGAGTATAAAAACGTGGTGTCCCGGGCATTGACTAGCACATGCCGCTGCATAAATTGATTTAGAGGAGCCGACAATACCTGACCAATTGACTTTAGATTGAGCTCCTTCAATGACTTTTAAAGTTTCGAGAACCTTTGGATGTTCTAAAGAAAAGTTATTAAAGCTCTTCAGATTCATATTAGCTTATAAAACTCATCGCTTTTTCCACCATACTTTTGGATCCTATAAAAAGAGGTGCACGCTCATGAAGTGCTTTAGGTTCTATTTCTAATATTCTTTTTCTACCTGTTGTAGCCATACCTCCTGCCTGTTCAGCTATAAATGCTAATGGATTGCATTCGTATAATAGTCTGAGTCTACCCGTAGGAGCTGCAGGAACATTGGGGTATATATAGATGCCTCCTTTAATTAAACTCCTATGAAAATCAGCAACTAATGATCCAATATAACGACCTGAGTATGGCCCATTGAAGTCATTTTCTTGACTCTGACAATATGCTATATATTCAGCTACACCCGGCTCACATTCTTTGATGTTGCCTTCATTCATCGAATAAAGTCTGCTGGATAGTGGCATTTTCATATCTCGATGGGATAGCATGAATAAATTAGTGTCTGGATTCAATGTGAAACCATGAACTCCCGCTCCCCATGATAAAACAAGCATGGTTGATGTTCCATATAAAACATAACCTGCGATACTTTGTTCCGATCCAGGTTGCAAGAAGTCACTGAGATTTGTGCTTTCTCCAGACATGGAAAGTCTTTTGTATATTGAAAATATAGTTCCAACTGAAACATTTACATCAATATTGCTTGAGCCATCTAAAGGGTCGAACAAAACAACATAATCAGCTTTTTTAGAGGTTTCTGTATCAAATGAGACGAAGGCTTCATTTTCTTCAGAGCCTATACCTGTAACAGCACCGCAACTTTTAAACGCTTCAATAAATGCAAGGTCTGCGATAACATCAAGTTTTTGTTGGTCTTCCCCTTGAATGTTCTGACCACCTTGAGCACCCAAAACATTTTCAAGTAATGCTGCTTTTTTTAAATCATCACTTACTGAAACAGCTGCTTTTGTAATAGCATTTAATACAGCCGAAATATTTCGCTGGTTTACTGAATCGGAATATTCCGCCTCAAAAAAATCATGAATCGTCATGCTGAATGACTTTGTTTTAAGTTATATCTATTGCTTTTGAATATGGGTTTAGCTAAACATAATACTTTGTCCATATCCTTCTTTGTAAACTGGATTTACAATTAGCGCAGGGATTAACGCATCATTTGTTATGATGTATTGTTCGTAGTTTGAGGAAATTACATTAAAAAGATTTCCTTTATTTAGATTCATTATAGCAATAAGATCAGCGTCCACAGAAACAGCATATTTCACAACTTCTTTATCAAATCCGTTTCTAGAAATAATTGAGTGCTTCATATCAACGCCTCTGTCTTTAAAGAATCTCTTTGCGAACACGATATTTGATTTTACCTGGTGCTTAAGAAAATCATCACTTTCATCAGGTATAACAACATGCACCATAGAGTCAAAATATTTCGCAAGTCTTGATACGATTGTTAGTTTTTGTTTGGTCTCTTTATTCAAATCCATGGGTACTATTATGGAATCATAACCTGTTGGTTTAACGACTTTTTCTTGCACAATAATAAATGGAACAGAAGAGTTTGTCACCACTTTGAGCGCATGACTACCTGTAACATGTTGCCAACCATGAGCACCATGTGTCCCCATAAAGATAAGTTTAGCTTCATGCTCGGCTGCAAAGTCTCCGATATCCTCAAAAATACTACCAATTCTAACATTCGGAATTAAATCAACACCATGAGAATTGAATTTCTCTACGATTTCTTCTAACTTAATATTGGCCTCGTGAATTTGATTTTGTTTCGATACAACATGAAGTAATTGAACTTCAGCATCTAAAGGTTTCGCAGTTGCAATTGCATGTTCAAGTGCAATATCTGCTACTTTTGTAAAGTCATGGGGTACAATAAATGTTTTTTTACTCATGGACAGATTTTGTTGCAAAGTTAAGATAAAGTAACGAAAAATATATGGTTTTCGTATCTTTATTTTCGTTAATTAAATTGTAAAAATTTTCATTATATGCCTTTGATTGGTAGCTTTTTAAAGCAGACTACAGCCATAAGTTATCGCAAGAATGCGAAGAAAACGCAAGGTTATAAAGATCAAGAGAATGTCCTTAAATATTTACTATCAAAATCAAAAACTACCAAGTTTGGACTCGCGCATGAGTTTAGTGATATTCTACAAGATGACATGTTAATGAACTACCAACGTTCAGTTCCTATTATGGATTACGATGCCTTTTATGAAAAGTGGTTGAAGTATTCTATTTTGGGAGAAAAGGACAATACTTGGAGAGGACGTATCAAGTATTATGCACTATCTTCAGGAACGACAGGATCTCCTAGTAAAAGAATTCCTGTAACTTCTGAGATGATACGGTCCTTTCAGAAATCAAGTCTTAAACAGCTCAGTATTTTACATAGTCTTGACCTTCCTCAATCCTTTTATAGCACAAGTATTTTAACAGTAGGAGGTTCAACTAAGCTAAACTATAAGGAAACACATGTCGAAGGAGACCTTAGTGGAATTCTTAAAAAGCATACGTCATTTATTGCGACTCCTTTTACCCGCCCTGGCGCTCGAATTAGTGGTGTTAAGGATTGGTCGAAAAAGCTCGATCTTATTGTTGAAAAGGCACCTAAATGGGATGTTGGAATAATTGCAGGGATTCCGAGTTGGTGTATTATGCTCATGGAAAGAATTGTAGCTCAATATAATTTAGATTCTATTCATGATATATGGCCAAACCTGTATGTTTATGTTCATGGTGGTGTTTTCATGGATCCATACATACAAAGGTTGAATGCAGTTTTGGGACGACCCATTGGCCTTCTAGATACATATTTAGCAAGTGAAGGGTATTTCGGTTATCAAGAAAAAACTGAGCAAAAGGGAATGAGGCTCTTGCTAAACAATGGCATTTTTTTCGAATTCATACCCTTTAATACAGATAATTTTGATGAGAGTGGCGTTGTTAAGAAGAATGCATCAGCATACACGATAGAACAAGTCCAGGAAGGTGTTGATTATGCGTTAGTCATTTCTACCAACGCTGGGTTGTGGCGATATTTAATTGGTGATTTGGTTCGTTTCACAAATCGAGAGGAGCATGAGCTTGTAATATCAGGACGTATAAGTCAGTTTTTAAGTTTGTGCGGTGAGCATTTATCTTTGGGCAACATAAATGAAGGATTGCTTCAAACTAGCCAGAAGTTTGGGGTAGAATTTTCAGAATTCACAATTTATGCGGATGAAATAAAGCATTGCCATTGTTGGTATTTGGGCACAACCCAATTAGTTGACGATCCAAATGTACTGCTGAGCTATTTAGACAAGGTTCTTAGCCATACTAATGATGACTACAATTCCGCCCGAAAATATAGCTTGAACGCGCCCGAAATTAAAATTGTTTCACCACAAGTTTTTTATGATTTCATGGCAAAACAAAAAAAGTTAGGTTCCCAAAATAAGATGCCAAGAGTCTTGAATAAGAAACAATCCGAAACTTGGCTTTCCTTTATTAACGCATTTTAGAGCTTTCAAATATCGACTTTTTACCAAAGTTGAATTTGAGACTGACTTCGACCGATTGTCGATACATTGATGCGATTTTCCCAAGCTCGTAATCGTATGAAACCCCTACGGTAAAACCTCCAAGGTCCACATAAAATGATGGTATAATTGCTCCAGTGCTTCTAAAATAAGTTCCAATAACAAAGTATTGATCACTCACAAATGAGGTTACCCTTGATGCTGATTTCATTTTTAGTCTATAAAAAGCACCGCCAATTGTTTCGAAATATTTGTTCTGGATAAACTGGGCGGCACTAAACTCAAGGTTTGATTCTGGTGACAATCCATATCTTAGATTAGCGTGTATGCAAAGTTTAACGGCAAGTTTATCGTCTACAAGAGAGTTGTATCTCAGGGTAGGTCTATTTAAATGTTGTAATGAAAAACCTCCTTGAAAGCTAAGGTCACTTGCTGATAGCGTATTTTCGTTGTCTTTATTGTAGCTATATGCCAATCCTAAGCCTGCATCCAGATGCGAAAAGGAATTAATACCGTTGACTTCATTTGGATCGATGTTTGGATCAAATTGAGTGCCGTCCCACTGATTATAAAAGGTTAATCTTGAAAAGTCTGCGGACCTATTTGAGTAGCCAACTTGGATACCTGCGGAAATAGCATGTGCTTTTGAAAGCGGCAAGACGCCACTAGCTGTAATTCCTCCTGTTTTTATGCTGAAATTTGAATCTCCTCCAACATCGTTTAAAAAATAAACGCCTACGCCTGTGTAAGCACTTGTTCTTCTTGCTTGCTTGCCAATAGAAAACTCCATCATCCCCATACTTGTCATGAATTGAGTACCTGCACCAAGCCATTGGTTTCTATGTTGCAGTGAGATGCGTTCGTAACCAGAAAATGTAGATGTAGTTGCAGGGTTAATCATCGACATAGACTGATCAATTTGAGAGTAATGGAAGTCTTGGGCAAAGATTAGACCAGGGCAGAATAGTAAAATCAAAAATAATAATCTCATACTATCGAATTAACGTTACATTTCCAGAAATAGTTTCACCCGAACCGTCAGTGTATTCCACTTTCATAATATATGGGTAAACGCCCGTATTGCAATCTGCTCCTTTATACTTCCCATCCCATTGAAATCCTTTAGTTGACGATTCAAACATGATTTGACCCCATCTGTTAAAGATTTGGAATTGGAATGAATCCACATCTTGTCCTGTAATTATCTTGAAGGTATTGTTGTCTTCAGGGCCAATACCATTTGGTGAAAAACCGCTAGGTATATGAACGCCCTCCGCGCAATCAGGATTGTTATTGGTTGGATCACATGGGTCTAATGGATCTGTCCCATTATTGAATTCAGCACCATCCGATAAACCATCACCATCTGTATCGATATTGTTTACATCTGTACCAATGACTTCCTCTTGAGCATCTGTAAGTCCATCACCGTCCGTATCTATATTACAGAGAGGAAGAGAATCATCAGGGTCGCAAGGGTCGAGTGGGTCAGACCCCGAATTAACCTCGTCTCCATCATTGAAACCATCATCGTCTGTATCCGGGTTTGTGGTATCAGTACCGAGAACAATTTCTTCATCATTGGTAAGTCCATCATTATCCTGATCACAGTTTCCAGCATCTAGATTGGGCACACAAGGGTCTGTGTTTGCAGGATCTTCCTCGTCATTCACACCATCTCCATCCTGATCACTATTACTAGACTCTAAAGCATCTATTAATCCGTCACCATCCGTGTCAGTTGGACTAGTTGGGTCTCCAACCTCAATGGAATCATTTTCACCATCACCATCCGTGTCAGGGTTGTTAGGATCTGTACCAACCGTTCCTTCGATTTGATCTGTGATTCCATCACCGTCTGTATCTAAATTTGGATCATCTAAAATGAAGAATGCAGTGATGTTTTCAGGTGCGTTGATTACAATACTATTGGTATCTTCAGTTATAGCCGAGCTTAAAGGGCCATTTGTGAATTCCCAGTGGTCAAATATATAACCGGGAGCAGCTTTCGCTTTTAAATAGGTTTCTATACCACCGAAATATTCTGTCGTCCAGGGGTAGGAGGGTGCCCAAACTGAATTGACTTTAATTTCTCCGCTTTCAGCAGGTGAAACATCAAATGTTGTTGCATGAGGACCATTTAAATCATAGCAATCGATAAGTCCAGATTCAAGCGCTTCGCATCTTTGGGTAATGAAATCTCGAAGATCTTCAACATTATTTTGCCATTCACCCATTGTACCTCCCCATTTGGCAATTTGACCTGTCATTTCAGGTGTTATTTTTAGAATCATACTGTCTAAAAGATAGAGCATGGAGTCACATGAAAAATAGGTGTTTACAAGATCAATGTATCTCGTGACATAGTATTGCTCTACAATTGGATTTTCAGCAATTAATTTCTCTAAAATATCAGTATGTCCCTGCCCTCCTGGATTTGGCAAGTTTTCTGCATTACATGGATCCGCATTTGCTGAAACATCTGGTATTCCAGTATAATTGACATAATGTCCAAAGGTAGCATCCATATCCCAAAGTACATAGCGCCATTTCTTTTTGTCACCCTCAGGATCTAGTCCATGCCACCATGCAGTATTCCAATTCAACCAGTCCATGTTTACAACGTATGAGTTAAACATGAAGTAATCACACAAAGATTTCCAATTTAACTTGCTGTCCACATAGTCAAAGTCTGCGCCGGCTGACATATTGTTGTTTTGAATAAAATTCCTCAAATTATCCCAGTTTGGTTGGGCATTTGGCGCACCATAATCCTGCCAAGTTCCTCCCCAAGTTTTTAAATATTCTATGTTGTATTTATCTTGGTCATAATAGTGATCTGTATAGTCGCTATCGTCTGCTTTTTCACGGATTTCATAGACACCCCAATATTCCCCATTGACATATAGTAAACAAGATCTTGAGGTCCGCTCGTCCAATCGCATACCCGCCCAAATGGATAAAGTATGTATAAAAGCGTCTCTAATATGCGCGCCACCATTTTCAAAGGGATAATTGTCGCTGGCCGCAGGTTTTAGTATCAAGCGCTGAAAGTCATTTCTATTCTTTTCTGGAAAAATTTGATGGTCGAGATCTCCATTATATCCATATTGATCCCTCATAATAAAGTCAAAACCTCTTTGAGGGTATGCCCATGAGTCATTACCATGCTCATTGAAATCTCCCTCACCTTCGTCAATAAATGTACCATCTTCTTCAAAAAGTTCTAACGAACCAACAGGCTCAAATTGAGTACCATCTAATAGCTCATAGACACCTTCACTAGCAATTGAAACTATGGGTAAGTTGTGAGATTCGTTGATAAAGTAGGTGTTGCTTTCGTTGAATGAGGGCAATTCCGCACTAAATGCCGCTGCACGTAATACAGATGTTGAATTAATGGTTACAGGTCCTGTGTACAATGTTGACCCCAATACAGGGTCAGAACCGTCTGTGGTATATCTAATCTGTGCGGAGGCATCAGGACATGTAATTGTAACATTAATGGCACCTGGATAAAAACCTGCTTGAATATCAAAACTTGGCCTTGGTGTGTAAAAGTTTTGGGCTCCCATATTTTGACCGTTTGGCGTTGGGCTTGTAAACAGTTTAAAGTCAGGTCCCCCATCTGTTTCCCTACCTACAGAATGGTTTGCTTGTGTTGGATGCACAATTTTAAAAGAATCTACTACGTTTCCGAAAGGATTGGAAAGAATCACCCAATCTCCCTCAGTTTGAGAAAGCTTAAAGTTAGTATGTAATTCGCCTCCTTGGTCAATATCTCGACCCGTACAAAATATAAGTTTGTGGTCATTCGCGTTAATATTAGCAGCAGGAAAAGTCCATTTTAACGGGTTTCCAGAACGGTCAGATAGATACCATCCTGTCAAGTCAACTGAAGCTCCAGTCGTATTGTAAAGTTCAACCCAATCTTCTTTATCTCCAAATGCATCGTTGATGCCGTCAATATTTGAAGCGGAATATTCGTTGATCAATATTTGGCTAAATGACAGAGAATAGATGCATATAGTTATCAGAAATAGGGCGAATTTCATGTTAATGTTAGTTTAGTTAAATTTATTCCACACAATTATGACGACAAATTGTCGTTTGAGTTGTATTATTGTCTAAAATTATTTTTCGATGGTTCATAAAATTAAGCTATTTCTGTTTCTTTCTCTAGTGATATTCTCATTTTCTTTTTGCACCAAGGTGGAAGGACCTGGGGGAGGTGCAACAATTAGGGGAGTTGTTATTGAAAGGGATCATGTTGGTGTGAATGTATTTGAATATCCGGCGGCTGATCAAGACCTTTATATAATTTACGGAAATGAAAATTCATTTTTCGATGATGATGTCAAAACAAGCTATGACGGTAGCTTTGAATTTAGATATCTTCAAAAAGGCTCATATCAGGTGTTTGTTTATAGTGATGTGAATCCTGCAGACCAAACTCCTGATGACCCGAGCTCTACTGAAGCTAAATTATTCTCAGTAACAATTTCAGATAAGGATGAGGTTGTTGATTTGGGTACGATCTATATAGATAAGTACTAATGTTAAAAAGCGTATTTCTTTTAGTCTTATTGATTAGCCTTTCTTTTTTAGGTCATGGTCAGTCTTTCGAATTTTGGAATGCTTACGGCGCAAAATATAAAGTCAATAAGCAGTTGTCAATCAGTGCCAGTTTTACGAATCGAATCGGAGATGGTGAAGTAAGTAGTTTTTTTCCTGAAGTATCCGCTAGGTTTAAAGTTTTCGATTGGCTAGGTGCCTCGGTTGATTATCGATTCGTATCGAAAAGAGCAGAGAACGGAAATTACCTTGGAGCAAATAGGTATAATTTTAATGTCAAGCTGAGGAATTCGTTTGAAAGAATCAAATACAGCTGTCGATTGCGCTATCAAATGAGCTCTCGAGGTGGAAGTAATCAATCTTACGAGTCCGACTTTGATGAGGCGTTTCGTTTCAAGCCTATGCTTGCTTATAATATTCGGAAAAGTATTTTCGAACCCTCTTTTAGTTTAGATTTTTTCTATAACCCAACAAATGGCATCTATGGTAAGCGCTTTGACAAAGTTCGCTACTCAATCGGAACATCAATTGAGCTTGGAGATGCCCACGAGCTAGATGCAGCAATTAAATTAGATCATAGGTTTAACTCAAATAACAATGGGGATAAATTAATCTTTGCATTGTCTTACACGGCCAATCTCAAGAAGCTACTAAAAGGCTCCACTAAAAAAGGATTATAATAATTCACGATCTAGACACCTATATTGTATGGCTTCCGCGACATGTTGTGTTTGAATATCTTGTGAACCAACGAGGTCAGCGATTGTCCTAGATATTTTTAAGATTTTATGATAGGCCCGAGCAGATAAATTGAGCTGTTGCATCGCATTCTTAAGTAATTCACGCCCTTCTTCAGTAAGCGAACAATGTGCCTTAATCTGTGATATAGACAGTTTTGCATTCAATGATACTAACTGTTCATTTTTTGTTCTTTGTTCTTGAATGTTTCTTGCATGAAGAACTCTTTTTTTAATCACTCGACTCTGTTCTTGTGGCTTTTTAGATTGAATTTCATGAAATGTGATTGGTGCAACTTGAATATGTAAATCTATACGGTCAAGGAGCGGTCCAGAAATTTTTGATTTATATTTTTCTATCCCTTTTTTTGTGCACTTACAATATTTAGTAGGATGACTTAAATACCCACATGGACATGGGTTCATAGCAGCTATTAAGGTAAAGGAAGCTGGGAATTCTATGGATAAATTGGAGCGACTTATTTGTACCATGTTATTTTCAAGAGGTTGTCTCAATACCTCAAGGGTACTTCGTTTAAATTCAGGCAACTCATCTAAGAACAAAATACCATTATGTGCCATGGAGATTTCCCCGGGTTTAGGATTTGTACCCCCACCTACTAAGGCAACGTCAGAAATGGTATGATGCGGCGCTCTATATGGTCGATTTTTCATCAGTCCATCCATGGTTCCATACTTAGATACCAAACTGTGAATACTTGTAGATGCGATAGCTTCCTCAATTTTTAAGTCGGGAAGTATTGAAGGCATTCTTTCTGCAAGCATCGATTTACCTGCGCCAGGAGGACCAATTAAGAGAAGGTTGTGCCCGCCTGCTGCTGCAATCTCCATTGCGCGTTTTGCATGTTCTTGCGCTTGAACCTCACTAAAATCAATTAAAGGTGTTTTTTTATTTGTCGGTTGAGCTATTGCAGCAATTACGGGCAGACATTTTTTTTGAAAATATGCTACTACTTCATTAAGGTGTTTTACTGGAATAATTGTGATACCCTTTATCATAGCTACTTGATTAAAATTCTGAATTGGAATTACAATTCCTTTGAAGCCTTCAGCTTTAGCTTGCATGACTCGAGAAAGGATTCCTCTGCAAGGCTGAATGGAACCGTCCAATGATAGTTCACCAACCATTACGTGACTCGATAAATGCTCTGTCGGGATTTGATTACTGACCCCGAGAATCCCAATAGCAATTGAAAGATCAAATACCGAACCTTCTTTTTTAAGATCGGCTGGCGCCATATTAATGGTTATTTCTCTTCTTGGAAAATTTAAATTATTATTCTTAAATGCCGCTTTGATGCGTTGATGACTTTCTTTTACAGCGTTGTCAGGAAGGCCTACTAAAAAAAAGTTAATTCCTTTTCCAAGGAAGACTTCAATTACAATGGTAATGGCACTTAATCCACATAATGTACTTGATGAGGTTTTTACGAGCATAGGTTTTTTATATTTAAGATATCTATACCGGCTCAATAATAAAACTTGACTTTTCTAACTTATTTCGGTATTTTCTATAGTAATTCATATTCTGTTTATTTCATCTAATTCCTGAATAGTAAGTCTTAAAATATCTGTTGTATATTTATTTTCTCAAATAATTACTATGATTCACGGAACACATAATGCTGAAGTAGACCAACGCAATGAAAATATTTGGATTTCAATTAATGGTGCCTTTTTTCGCAGGGATGAGGCAAAGATTTCTGTCTTTGATAGCGGTTATCTTGTGGGTGATGGTGTTTGGGAAGGGATAAGGTTACATCACGGTGTTTTAGTCTTCGTTGATGATCATTTGAGACGACTTTGGACAGCTGCCAAGGCAACAGGAATAGAGCTTCCCTTTTCAAAGGATACCTTAATCAAATCTATTCATGATACTTTGAAGAAAAATGAAATGCAAGATGGTGTTCATGTGCGTGTAATGGTAACAAGAGGTATAAAAAAGACCCCCTCTCAAGACCCTAGATTAACTATTTCGGGGCCAAACGTCGTTATTATTGCCGAATATAAAAAAGCATCAAGTGTAACCAAACGAGATGGAATTAAGCTTTTTACAAGTTCTTTTCGAAGAGGACGCCCTGACTATTTAGATCCTAAATTGAATTGTCATAGTAAGCTTCACGAGGTTCAAGCATTAATACAGGCAATTGAAGCTGGAGCGGATGAAGCTTTGATGTTGGATGTTAATGGTTTTGTAAGCACTTGTAACGCTACAAATTTTTTCATTATTAAAGATGGCGCTGTTTGGACTTCAACCGGAGCGTATTGTATGAATGGGATTACCCGTCAAAAGGTGATTGATCTATGTCAAAGTAATAATATATCTTGCTTCCAAAAGAATTTTTCTCTCTATGATACCTACAGCGCTGATCAAGCTTTTGTAACTGGGACATTTGGCGGTTTAACTCCTGTAAATAGTATCGACGGCAAGGCAATTGAAAACAATAGTGATTTTTCCCTTTTGAAGCAGTTGAATGAATTATATGAAGAATTAATTATTGATGAAAGCAAGTCATAATTGTCAAAGACTTTTTCTTTGGTCTGGACCGAGAAATATATCTACAACCCTAATGTATTCATTCGCACAGCGAAAGGATACTGCCGTTTTTGATGAGCCTTTATATGCTGCCTATCTTTCAAATTCAAATGCGAACAATTACCATCCTGGTGCAAAAGAAATCATGGCTTCAATGCCTTGCTCGTATCAAAGTGTAATCAATCAAATGCTCGGGCCGCAGCAAAAACCTGTTGTGTTTTTTAAAAATATGGCACATCATTTTTTAAAAACTGATATTGAATTATTGTCCAAGGGCACAAATATTATTTTAACACGGAACCCAATTGAAATGCTGCCATCTTTTGATAAGGTTATTTCAAACCCTAAAATTGAAGATATCGGATATAAAGCGCATGTGGATCTTTTAAAAGATTTAGAAAGTAATCGGCTAGATTATGTTGTTCTTGATGCCACTTATTTATTGAAGAATCCGGAAGGTGTTTTAAGAAAGCTATGTAAATCTTGTGGTATACCATTTGATTCAAATATGCTAGAGTGGACTGCGGGTTCCAGGCCTGAAGATGGCGTTTGGGCAAAGTATTGGTATGACAATGTCCATCGTTCAACTGGCTATCAGCCGTATAAAGAAAAAACAGCCTCTTTTCCAAAGCATTTATTACCCTTGCTTAAAGAATGTGAAGATTATTATCGTATTCTTCAATCTAAGGCTCTTAAATAGCGCAAAAAAAAACGGGAAGCTTTCACTCCCCGTTTTCTCAAATTAAACAATGATTAGTTCTTAATAATTCGTTTCGTAGAAACAGAGTTATTAGAAGTAATAACTATCATGTAGGCTCCATTCGTAAGGTTAGATAAATCTATACTTGCGAAGTTACCTTCAGTATTCATAGTTGTAACAACTTTTCCAGTTATGTCAACTACTTGAATAGACTCCATGTTTTCGTTAGAACGAACATCAACATTAGATGTAAAAGGATTTGGATAAACCGAGAAGTTTAATTCCTCTTCATTCAAACTTACAGTTGGAAGTTCATCTCTTACGAAAATATATTGCCATACACCTGGGCCAAAATTAATTTGTGCCGTCATCGTCTCTCCATCAGCAGAGAATGAGATGTCATAAGTGATAGAAGATACGACTTCTGCAGGGCTTGCCAACTCACCATTATTGTGAACTTTCGCCAAGCCTAAATATGCACCTTCTCCCTCAACAGTAGCCTTCATTGTTGCAGCATCGTATGACCAAGTGTAAGCACCTGTTCCATCGTGCGGAGCAACTGGAGCACCACATCCTTCATCAACACCTTGCCATCCTTCTAACCATGTTTCAGATTGTAAAACGTTTTCAAAAGTACCATCTTCATTGAATACGTAGAAATCGTCAAAAAGACAAGCTCTTGTATCAACATCTTCTGCTGAGTTTTGGTACCACGACAAATCAGCAGCACTAGGTCCAACAGCTAAAGCACCGGCTTCTGGAATCAATCTCCAAGCACCGTCTAAAGTTGCCTCAACAGTAGGTCTTACTAGTATGAATTGCCAAAATCCAGGGCCAAAATTAATTTGAAGCGTAAGCGTGCTTTCGTCAGGAGATAAAGACATATTGTATGTTATTGCTCCAACAGCTTCAGCAGGACTACCTAGTTCACCAGCGTTGTGCACCTTAGAAAGACCTAAATATGCACCAGTACCAGTTACGGTAACTGTTCCAGCTGCTGCATCAGCAGACCATGTTGCTGCGGCAGAACCGTCATGTGGAGCAACTGGTGCACCACAACCCTCTGCAACACCTTGCCAACCTTCTAACCACGTTTCAGACTGAAGAACATTTGAAAATGTTCCATCCGCATTAAAGACATATTCGTCGTCAAATAAACAAGCTCTGATCGCTACATCTTCAGCAGAATTCTGATACCAAGATAAATCCTCAAGAGAAGGACCAACAGCTAAAGCACCAGCTTGTGGAGCTAAAACCCATGCACCTTCAATATTAACTGGAGGAGGTGTTCCGGTCTCTTTCTCTAATATAAATTGCCAAAATCCAGGGCCAAAATTGATATCCAAGGTCATTCTGTTTCCATCACCTGACAAAGTAACATTGTAAGTAATAGAAGATACTGCTTCAGCAGGACTTCCTAATTCTCCTGCATTGTGAACTTTCGCAAGGCCTAAGTATGCACCTGTACCAGAAACAGTAACAGTTCCAGCAGCAGCATCTTCGGTCCATGTGAATGAACCACCACCATCATGGGGAGCAACTGGTGCACCACAACCTTCTGCAACACCTTGCCAACCCTCTAGCCAAGTTTCGGATTGAAGGACATTTTGAAATGTACCATCGGCATTAAATACGTACTCATCATCGAAAAGACAAGCTCTCGTATCAACATCAGCAGCAGTATTTGAATACCAATTTAGATCACTTAAACTAGGGCCAACAGCCAAAGCACCAGCCTCGGGAGCTAGTTTCCATGTACCTTCCACTTGACCAAAGGCCATAGATACTGGAATTAAAAATAAAAATGTAAAGATTTTTTTCATTCGTTGTAATTTTGTTAAACTTAATAAGTGTCAATTTGACACGACTTAAAATTGCACAAAATATTTGGATAAAAAAAATATTTAGTGTCATAATGACTATTTGTCACGAGCTAATTAATATTTAGGATAAAACAGAGCGTCTAATTCACAATATTTGACTCTTTTCCAAATTGACGAAACGACACAAAAACAGCAACAGCAGCCACAGCAATCATTACGATGAATGATAAAGAAAGTAATATATAATCTATATTTCCTGCAATTAATGATTTTGTTGTGAGTACAATGTTGAGTATTGGTACACATGCAGTTATGTAATTTAGTTCAATACCAGGAAAAAGGCCTAGCATTGCCGGTAGCACGACTACAATGTTAAGCGGCGTTATAATACTTTGTGCTTCTTTAAAGCTTTTCGTATACACGGATATTGGTATCATAATACCTGCAAAGAAAACGGTTAGTGGAAGCAATAATGCGAATAACTTTATGATGATTGGAATGGTTAAAATTTTAGAAACAACAGCTGTTAAATTAGGATCTGGAATTAAATCTAAAAACTCTATTGACACGAATAAACCAATTAAGGCGCAGCAAGATGCCATGAGGCCAGATAAAACAACAACTAACATTTTACCGATTAAAATTTTCCATCTTTTAACAGGAGTGGTTAAGAGTGTTTCAATCGTACCTCTTTCTTTTTCTCCCGAAAAAAGATCAATTGCAGGATACATGCATCCTAAGAATCCAAATGCAATAAAAATATAAGGTAGAATTCCACCTGCCAATTCACCCAACATTTGTTGATCACTTGCAGTATTTTGATAAGTTATTTTGTAGGGTTGAAGTTTTTGTTCATCAATACCGAGTGCATCGTATCTTTTAAGGCGCTCTTCTGCTTCAAGAATATTCATGTAACCCTTGATACGTTCTGAATAACCAATATTTGTCTCATCAACAGACCACAATATGTTTGCCGTACCAAGTCCATCGAGAATATCTTGAAAGCCGGAATCATACCACAATGCTAGGTCGATTGTTTCCTCTTTTTGATCCTTAAAAAGCTTGAGACTATCTCCATTATAGGCGATGAAATCTTTTGGTCCAAATGAGGCAGGGATTGAGTTGAGTTGTTGAATTAGCATATCATTGGTATCACCAATAACACCGATTTTTAAAACCTTTTCACCCGCAGATTCACTAAATGAACTTGAAACACTTACGACAACATTAATTAAAATAGGAAATATTAATAATGGAATTGCCACCATAATGAGCAACGTTTTACTATCTCTTACAGTCTCTTTTAATTCTTTTCTGAAAATTTTAAATATCATGATTGTACGATGTTTATAAATGCACCAGTAAGACTCTGGCCTTGCATTTCTGTGCGAAATTCTGCCATAGTCCCTTCGTGTTTTAAGGTACCATTATGAATAATGGCTAAACGGTCAGAAAGTAAATCGACTTCACCCATAATATGACTTGAAAATAACACTGTTTTGTTTTGCGATTTATAATCTCTAATGAGCTGGATGATACCTTCGGCTGTAATCACATCCAAGCCACTAGTAGGTTCATCTAAAATTAAAACTTCCGGGTCATGAATCATGGTCCTACAAATTGAAACTTTTTGTTTCATCCCAGTACTCATTTTCCCGATTTTTTTAGAGGCGAATTCATTCATGTTGAGCAGGTCGTATAAATACGCCTTGCGCTCTTTTAAAACATTATTAGGGACATTGTATAGTGAGGCAAAATAGTCTATTACCTCATTTGCACTAAGTCTTGCATACAAACCCGTAGAACCTGTTAAGAAGCCTATTTTTCTTCTAGCTTCTCTTGGATATTTGACAGCATCCACTCCACAAATTTCAATGGTGCCAGAGCTAGGTTGAAGGATTGTCGAAAGCATACGAAGGGTTGTTGTTTTACCTGCTCCATTAGGCCCTAAAAGTGAAAATACTTCACCTGGGTTACAAGAAAAACTAAGATTGTTGACCGCTAATGTATACTTATCGTTTGCTGGGTGCTCCTTTCTTTGTTCTTTACTAAGTCTAAATTCTTTGGAAACGTTTTCTACTTTAATCATTTGGTGTTTTTAAGGCTTCTATTCTCAAGCGAGATGGCTTTATTTTTATTTGCCAATTGACCGCAAGCGGCATCAATATCTTTTCCACGACTCCTCCTGATATTTACAATAAGATTTTTAGCTTCTAAAAAAGCAGCGAATTTCTCGACTTTATCTGTGTCTGCTTGTTGAAAGGGTTCACCATCAATAGGGTTATATTCGATAATATTGATCTTACATGGAACACATTTTGCAAATTCAGCAAGCTCACGAGCATCTTCTATCGTATCATTAAATTGATCAAAAATAATGTACTCGAAAGTAACACGAGAACCTGTTTTTTCATGAAAATATTCTAAAGCCTCCTTAAGAGATTGAAGATTATTACTCTCATTAATTTCCATGATTTTATCTCGCTTCTCGTCATTAGCTGCATGTAATGAGAGTGCTAAGTTGAATTTAACCTCATCGTCTCCTAGTTTTTTAATCATTTTATGAATTCCCGCAGTAGAAACCGTTATTCTTTTAGGTGACATTCCAAGGCCATCTGTCGAGCATATTTTTTCGATGGAACCCAAAACATTTTTATAATTCAGAAGCGGTTCACCCATGCCCATGTAGACAATGTTCGATAAGGATTTTGAATGTCTTTTTTCAGCCTCTTTTTTTAAATAAAAGACTTGATCATAGATTTCACCTTCAGATAAATTTCTTAACAATTTTAGTTTTCCTGTGGCGCAAAAAGCACAGGCTAAACTGCAACCAACTTGAGAAGAAATGCACGCGGTCATTCGTCGAGGTGTAGGTATGAGTACACCTTCAACTACTGATCTTTCATCAATTTCAAATGCGCATTTCAAGGTCTTATCTTGGCTGAGCTGCTCATCTTTTAAAACAATTTTATCTATGTTGAAGTTTGCTGAAAGTATTTCTTGAAGTGACTTCCCAATATTCTTCATGTCAGAAAAAGAACCACTGTTTTTTTTCCAGAGCCATTCATAAATTTGTTTTGCACGAAATTTAGGTAAATCCTTTTCTACAAGAAAAGATTGTAATTCTTCTAAAGAAAGAGACCGTATGCTATTGAGCTTTTTGGTCATTTATGATTATCTATTCAACATTACTGGCATTACCAGCATCAGGATATCTTCTTTGTCATTATCGCCTGAAACAGGTGTCAAAATACCCGCTCTACTAGGTTCACTCATTGACAGTTTGACTTCATCAGAGTCAAGATTGTTGAGCATTTCAACAATAAACCTTGAGTTGAATCCTATTTCTAGATCTGACCCATCATAATTACATGTCAATCGCTCGTTTGCTTCATTAGAAAAGTCTAGGTCCTCTGCAGAAAGCGATAGTTCAGCACCCGCAAGCTTTAATTTTATTTGATGTGTTGTTTTATTTGAAAAAATTGAAACACGTTTTATTGAATTCAACAATTGTAATCTGTCTATGGTAAGAACGTTCGGATTCTCTTTTGGAATTACGGCTTCATAATTCGGATATTTGCCATCAATCAATCGGCAAACTAAAACCAGATCACTAAATGTAAATACGGCATTAGATTCATTATATTCTAAAGTGATTTCTTCATCTCCTTTAAGGTTTGCTTTTAGCATATTCAAGGCCTTTTTAGGGAGAATGAATTCAGAACTATCTGATGCACTTGCATCCATTCTTTTATAACGAACAAGCTTGTGCGCATCGGTCGCTACAAAAATAATATCGTTCTTATCAAATTGACAATAAACGCCGCTCATTGCAGGTCTCAATTCATCATTGCCTGCTGCAAATAGAGTTCTATTTATTGCCTTCGCAATAATGTCACCTGATATTTTAATAGCGCTTTTATTCTCTATTTTGGGAAGCTTAGGGAATTCATCTCCACTAAAACCAACCATTTTTGATTTTCCATTATCATAGGCAACTTCAATATTAAATGTTGCATTTACTTTAAAAGTACAAGGTTGATCTGGTAAGCTTTTGAGTACCTCTAAAACGAGTTTAGCTGGAATTGCTACTACGCCATCTTCCTCAGTTTGGACAGGAAGTTTTGTAATCATGGTCGTTTCGAGATCCGTAGCCGAAACGGTCAGCTCATTGCCTTTAATCGAGAACAAGAAATTGTCTAGTATAGGCAGGGTGTTACTTGTACTTAGTACTCCTGATATGCTCTGTAAATGTCTTAATAATGTTGCGCTGGAAGCGATAAAATTCATACCGAAAGATGTTTTGTACAAAAATAACAATTCATGTGAAATAGCTCGAATAGTATGCTTTGTATTTATACGGATAAGATTTATTGGGATAAATGTATCCTTAAATAGACTTTAAATGCAATTCTTTGGAGTATTGCAAGTCCAAGCTGTTCAGAGAATGGATTTTTTAAATCGACAATATAGCAGAGCTGAGAAATATTCTCGTTTGTGATGTGGGCCTCTATTTCAAGAGCCAAGGTTTCTATGAGAAAATGATTTTTAAGTTGAAGGATGTCAATTGTAATCCCTGCCAGTTGAAAGTCTTTGAAAATCTGTTCGTAGGTCTTTTTTCGAAACAATTCCTGTTCCCACAATTCATTCCAATTTAGCTGGAAGTCATTAATTTTTGATATGCTATTGGATTTTTTCAGTTTTCCTTTTTTACCTTTGTATATCAAAAATAAGGCGCAAATGTTACACAAAGAAATAAATCAATTATGCTCAACTATTCTAGATGATATTCGAACTAAGATAAGTAGTGAGAGAAAGTCAATTCTAGAGGCTATTGCAAAAGAAATTCATTGCGAATTGAAGATTGGAAACACCGTTAAATTGGTTTATTTGTGTACTCATAATTCAAGACGTAGCCATTTTTCTCAGGTTTGGGGGCATGTTGCTTCTTTATTTTTTGGGTTCTCAGAGATTGAAACTTATTCTGGGGGAACTGTAGCAACGGCTTGTCACCCAAATACGATTGAAGCTTTACGGGCATTGGGTTTTTTGATCACCTGTGAAGACTTAAGTAGCGAGAATCCAAATTACAATGTATGTTATGCTGAAAACGATTTTATACATTGTTATTCAAAAGCAAATACAGACAATGAATTGCCTCAAAGTGATTTTATTGCGATTATGACCTGTGCTGATTCTGACGACAACTGTCCATTGGTACCTGGAGCTAAAAAGCGGTTTTCTACTACATATGATGATCCTAAAGAATTTGATGACGCACCTGATCCAGTAATGCATTACAAAGAAAGAAGCCTACAGATTGCTCAAGAAGCACTCTACACTTTTCAGTATCTATCAGAGCTTAACCCTAAGATACAGATTTAAAAAGGTTCCAGAATGTATTTTGAGGCAAGGGAGCCTTAACCGAAATAGGTTCTTGTGTCGTTGGGTGATTAAAATCTAGTTTTCTCGCATGTAAACAGATAGAACCATCATTGTTTGATCTTTTTGCACCATATTTTAAATCTCCTTTAATGCAGCAACCGATTTTAGAAAATTGAGTTCTGATTTGGTGATGCCTGCCTGTTTCAAGCTTTATTTCTACAAGATGGTATCGTTCAGATGAGGATAGCAGGCGGTAGTTTAGTATCGCTTCTTTCGCGCCTTTTATTTCCTTAGATGTTACGTAGCTTTTATTTTGTTTTTCGTTCTTTTTTAAATAATTAATAAGCGTTCCATTGGCGTTTGGTGGCTTGTTTTCGAGAATTGCCCAATAGGTTTTAGCGGTTTCTTTATCTCTAAATTGTTTGTTCATGCGCTCTAACCCTTTACTTGTTCGCGCAAATAAAATAACGCCACTCGTGGGTCTATCTAATCGATGGATCACGCCGCAAAACACATTTCCTGGCTTGTTATACTTTTTCTTTAAATAAGCCTTTATGGTGTCAGGCATTGTAGTGTCTCCGGTGCGATCACCTTGTACAATTTCTGAAGATTTCTTATTGAGGGCAATCAAATGATTGTCTTCATATAGAATGCTACTTGGGTCCATCTAAAGAAGATTTCAGCCCTTTCATTTTTTTGTTTCTCCAATAAGCCGTAATGCTTAAGATTACAAATACAAGAGCAGTATACCATATCCAATTAGGGATGTCGCTCAGTCCGTCTCCCTGTGCATAAGAATGTAATCCGACAAGAACAAAGTTTACACCAAAAAATGTAAATAATATTGCTGAATATCCCCAGAAAGCGACTAGGTTAAAAGTGAATTTACTATTCAAACCTGGAATAAAGCGAAGGTGCAAAATCACGGCGTAGACCAAAACAGAAACCAATGCCCATGTTTCCTTTGGATCCCAACCCCAATAGCGCCCCCAAGATTCATTCGCCCAGATTCCTCCCAGAAAGGTCCCGATCGTAAGCATGAACAAGCCTATGGTCATCGTCATTTCTGAGACATATGTGAGCTCGTTGATGTTTCTTTTGATCACACCTTTATTAAGGTTCGTTTGTGTAATATATAAGATGAGGTTCAGTAAACCCAAAATACAGGCAAGCCCCAAAAAGCCATAGCTTCCTGTGATAACCGCAACATGGATCATGAGCCAATAGGATTTTAGTACGGGCTGGAGTGGTGTGATTTCGGGATCGAGCAAGTTCATTTCGGTTACATAAATCATCAAAGCTGCAAGGACTGCGGTCCCTGCAATGACCACAGCATTTTTCCTTGAAAAGAAAAATCCAGCGAGCATACTCACCCATGCAATAAATACGACGGCTTCGTATCCGTTACTCCATGGTGCATGTCCGGAAATAAGCCACCGCATTGCTAATCCAGAGGCATGAAAAAGAAAGAAACCAATCAAGCCTACAAATAATACCTTCCTAATGAGTTCAAATATTTTGTTGTCTTTGTTTAAGAAGATTTTAATGAAAAATAAAACCAACATTAAAAGTCCAATAAGGGCGTAGCCTCTATAAGTACGCTTAAAAACATCTAAGTTATTATAGGCAATTTCGAGCGTTACGATTTGTTCAGAAGGCACAATGTTTTTGGCAACTTTTCGTTGTATTGATTTAAGCTTACTGAGATTTGTATCGGCATTTTTACTATCCTCTTCATAAATAGATTGAAAGTAATTTAAAGCGGCGATTACACCTAAGGAATCTGAAGATTGTCTTATGTCCATATTTAGTGGAGAAGACCATGTGTTATTGGGGTCTTTTGATATCGGTATTAACTTCATGTATTCCCATGAAATGATACTGTATGTCACCTGGAAACGCTCTTTGAATTTGATTATTTTTTTATCAAACTCATCTCTTTTTGACTCTAGTTTTTGAAAACTTTCGGCATATGATTTTTCCCATTTGAAATTACCTGTCGAATCTAGTATTGATTGATAGGAAACATATTTTTCTAATTTGAGTCTTTTTTGGAGTGCCCTGTCCACATAGATCATCTTTTGATTCATCCAATAGGCAGGATACATGTGCATACTTACGATTGTTTGAACTGCATTGTATGTATTCTTATCTGTAACATAAACTTTATCTCTATGTATTTTTCTTAGTAGTTGGTCACAAAGCGTATGGGCTGGGATAATTCTTCCTTCAAAACTTTGAACAAGAAGTGTTGAAAAATTTTCGGCTTCGGACTCGTTGAGAATTTTGTAGGATTCTCCATTTACGATTGCTTTTTCACTGGGTGATTCTTTCGAAATTTCATGCGAATCGTGATCATGATCTGAGTGGTCATAATGATCTTGTGCTCTCAGAGCTGGGCTGAATGAAGCTATTATCACGGCAGCTATTATCACGCCTAATTTCTTCGTTTTTAACTTCTTTAGTTTTGTGTTCAAGGATTTGAATCTACCCGTTGGCGCAATAATGGAGAGTATCATTCCAATTGCCATTAATAGATATCCTAAATAGGTGATATTTGTACCCCATTTGTCATAATTAACACTTAGGACAGTGCCTTCCTCGTTTTCGGGGGTTTTCGGGTCATCTAAGGTATAGCTCGATTGGAAAAAACGATATCCTTCATAATCCATGACATGATTCATAAATATACGCTTGTTCCAATTTTTATTCTTTTTTTCATCAATCAAAGTTACTTCACTTGCAAAAGACGAGGGTGATTCTGAACCAGGGTATTTATCAAGCTGAAAGTCTCGACAATGTATTTTATAAGGTATTGGTTTTCGGATCGCCCCATACTCCAATTGTAACCTTAAATTATTTAATTTGAAGGTGTTCGGAACTGGCACTGCACCCATACCGCCTTTTAATTGCACTTGCACTGGGGAGGTGTTTTTTGAACGCGTATCGCTTACCTCGACAGTCAAGTAATCAGAACCTCTATTTTTGTTGCCAGAATGAATCAATTCTTTTTTGGCATGGTCAAAAACATTCTTTACCACAAATTGACTATTTCCTACTTGGTAAAGTGTTGTCTTTTTCAATTCAGACCAAGTTCCTTCTTCGTAATTCATGTAAAGGGAATCGGGTGGATTTTGACCGGTTTGTCGTGCTTTCCTCATTTCGCTCATTGCCAAAGAGCGCATGGGAACAGCGGAGTTTACTATTAAACCATCAATACCTTCTTTAATTTGTATACCCATCTGAATATCATCTTCTCCGAATAGGAGCGGAACGCCTCCTACCATAAGAGATTCTTTTTTTCCAATGTAGTTAGATTCCATGCCTTCAGTGACGATGTCCAAGACCTTGGAATTCAATTTTTTGTCGATTTTAAACGAGTCAATACATTTGGATTTAAAGTCCATGTAATCGATCTTGATTTCGTGGTTAGGCAGCTCAATTGAGGTGCTAAAGTCATTCCCGAAATTATGCGTGAATTCTGAAAGGAACTTTTTAATGCCCTTGATCTCGGTTGTGTTTGTTGCGGTGTCGGTAACTTTTACAAGTATATGAGGATCTGTTGTGTAAATGAAATCAGACGTTTTACCTTCTCCAACAACCATAATACCTTCAAAGCTAACGAACCTAGTTACAGCCGATCCAAGAAGGATGATGAGGAAAGAAAGGTGAAATGAAAGCACCGCGATTTTTTCGCGCTGAAACATTTTATACCGGTAAATGTTGGCGATGAGATTCAGGCCAAGGAAGAATAAAAGGAATTCAAACCATGTGGCGTTATAAATTAAGATTTTTGCTGCCTGAATACCATGAGATGATTCAATAAATGTTGCAAGCCCAATGGCTGTTAGAAAAGCAAACAACCCTAAGGTCATTGCCTTCATCGAAAAGAGCGCGTCGATTAGTATATTCAGTTTTTTTACCATCCTTTGCAAAAATAAGCAACTCTAGAAGATACCGCCTAATAAGTCAAACGTTTTTTGGGTAGAATGATAAGAATTTTATCTCTGTAGGTTAGGATGATTTTTCAGTTTAAACAGCAACGGTATCAGCGCTCCAGCCATAAATTGCAGGGTTTTTACCCCCCATTGGTCTGAGGTATGCAGAAAGCTGACCTCTATGATGAATAATGTCATTTAAAAAGAACCACATCATTTGAAATCTGGGCATAGTGCCAAAAGGGTTTCCACCAACAGACAATGAGACCATTTCATTATCCCATTTTTCTACTTCGAAGTTGTTTAGAATATCTGATGCCTCCGTCCAAAGGCGCTCTGTTTTAGAAACCAATTCATCAGGTGAAGAAAAAGGAAAT
>Ga0206677_10000958_pt1 | contig 27161 bp, 13 predicted proteins | sample M130m12015metaG_FD_155475 | JGI IMG/M metagenome (GOLD analysis project Ga0206677, IMG submission 155475) | Ammonia-oxidizing marine archaeal communities from Monterey Bay, California, United States - M1 30m 12015 | ecosystem: Environmental > Aquatic > Marine > Intertidal zone | place: USA...
CTTGTGAAGAACCTGATATTACTCCATCTCCACTTGTATTTATGTATCTTGAATCAAAAGTAGATGTTAATTGTGCAGAACTTGAAATTACATTATCACCATCTGTATTTAGATATCGTGTATCAAACGTAGATGTTAATTGTGCAGAACCAGATACTATTCCTGCAGGTATATTATTAAAATTATTCCAATTTAGATAATACGAACCCACTTGACTATTAAGTTTATTAGCATTATCTGCAATTTGCGAACCACTAATTAAATGTCCACCTTTTGCAACTACCACAAATCCACTCTGAGTATCGGAAAGAGTTACTCTAGCAGTATTTACGGTTGGTAGTGAAGTTGTTGCTGGTATTAGTACATTTCTGCTATTATCATAAACAGATACCAATACATTATAAGAATTAAAGTTGTGAGTTACTGTAATATCATCTACGCTATCATATGATGCAGTTACAGTTGTTGCTTCTGCAATTGAAATATCGGTTGGTAGGTTTGTTAATTGTGAACCATCTCCTTTGAAGTGTGAAGCGGTTACGGCACCATTTAAGTAAATCGAACCCGTTACTGCATATGGATGTGAATTTGTTGTAAGTATTTCTTGTATCGATTCTTCTGATGAAGATTTTTCGAAAAATATCCTACCATCGTAGGTATTCATTGCCAATTCACCTAATTCAAGATTAGATATACTTGGTATCTTACCACTTATCGCAGTTCTTTTTAATTTAACTATCTGTGCCATATTTATGACTTGCCTTTTTCAATTATATAATTAATAAATAAGAAAATCTCTTATATAAGAGATAAACTTCCTTCTTACTTTATCTTAGATTTTAAATCATTTATTTCTTTTTGCTGTTCTTTAATAGCCTCTATTAAGAGACCAGTAAGTTTAGCATAATCTACTCCTTTGTATCCATTATCTCTATCAGTTACCAATTCTGGTAATACTTTTTCAACATCTTGTGCAATCACACCAACATTTGGTAATGATTGTTGTAACTCATCTGCATTATCATTCCAATCCCAAGTAACACCTTTAAGTGATTGTACTTTTTCTATTGGATTAGAAATAAGTTCAATATTATCTTTTAATCTTTCATCTGAAGAAGCATATGCAACAACATCACCAGCAACATTTAATGCTCCACCTATACCTACACCACCAACTACTACAAGAGCTCCAACATCAGTTGCATTTGTTGCGGTAGTGTTTGTGATTGTTATAACACCACTTGCAGAATCATCAGCATTTGAACGAAGGAAGTTACTCGAAGTTAAACCATCAAGTTTATCTGCGTTTAGATTAGTAACTTTTGTTGTTGAGGTTACTGCGAATGGTGCAGTACCAGTTGCAACTGAAGAAACTAATTGTGAACTAAATGTTTTAGCTCCACTAAATGTTTGTGTTCCACTTAGGTGTGCAGTATCTGAATCTAAGTAAGCTGATGCGATTGCAGTACCATTCCATGTACCACTATCGATTGTACCAACAGTTGTGATACCTAACCCATTTATACTTGTTAGTGTTTCATCACCGGTATTAGTTCCACTCTGTCCACTTAAGTATGTAGTTGAAATTGCACTACCATTCCAAACACCACTTGATATTGTTCCAACCTCTGTGATATCTAAAGCATTTATACTTGATTTAGTTTCATCACCGGTATTAGTTCCACTTTGTCCACTTAAGTATGTAGTTGATATTGCTGAACCTTGCCATACACCACTTGATATTGTTCCAACCTCTGTGATATCTAAAGCATTTATACTTGATTTAGTTTCATCACCAGTGTTAGTTCCACTATTCGTACCAGTAATATCGGATGTCATTGCAACAGTACCCGTCTTATTTGGTAGAGTATATGTCACATCTGCACCTGCAACTACTGATAAAAGAGTAGCATCATGTCCATCTGCGGTAGTACCTTCAAATACAACACCATTAGATGTTGAAATTGTTGTTACGTTGTTTGTAGTTGTTGTTCCAGTTACTACTAAATCACCAGGAATAGTTACTGTATCTGTTGAATCACCAATTGATACTGCGTTTGAACCAAAACCTCCGGCTAATCTAGTTTTTAAATTTGCAACAGAAACATCATCATTATCGTTAGCAGTCATATCATTAACTACTACACTAACTTTTCCGTTGGTATCATCATATGTAGTTGTTACTCTAGTATCAGTATTAGAAGTAAACATTCCACCTACTATATCTTGAACTGCTTCTGTTGATAGATTTGTATTAGTAGTATAAGAAGGTAATCCAAATGTACCATCATGTTTTAAGAAGTGTCCATCTGTTCCAGTTGCTGGTACGAACTTTTCATTACCAGTTCCAATAGAACTTTGAATTTCTGAATCTGTTCTGTTCTGGTCTGCAGATGCTTCAATTCCATCTAATTTATCAAACATCTCATCTGACATCAATCCCCAATTATCCGTATCTGCTAATGTTAATGCTACATTATTACCATCTGATGAATTAATTGAGAATCCAGTACCACTAACTGTCTTAGATAAATTAGTTGATACGTTATGGTTAATATCACTTACTTTAGCAGTATTCGCTGCTATCTCATCAAATAAAGTTGGAGATAATAAACCAGATACACTTGTTGTACCTATTGGGATTACTGCATTAGTACCATCTGAAGAAACTATTGTTCTAGCCCCAGTCGTACCTGTGATACTTAAATCAGTTGATACGTTATGGTTAATATCACTTACTTTTAAAGTATTCGCTGTTATCTCATCAAATTTTGCTTTTGTTAATAAACCAGCTCTAGTCGTAGATGCCGATGCTAATGTTGCATTAGTACCATCACTTGAATTTACGTCAACAGTTGTTTCAGTTGCAGTTCCTTCTGATAAATCGGTTGATACGTTATGATTAATATCACTTACTTTAGCAGTATTGGCATCAATCTCATCAAATAAACCAGGTGATAATAAACCAGATACAGATGTTGTTGCAAGTGGAATAACAGCATTAGTACCATCTGAAGAAACTATTGTTCTAGCTCCAGTTGTACCCGTAATACTTAAATCGGTTGATACGTTATGATTAATATCACTTACTTTTAAAGTATTTGCTACAATTTCATCAAATTTTGCTTTTGTTAATAAACCAGCTCTTGTGGTTGAAGCAGATACTAAAGTAGCATTACTACCATCACTTGAATTTACATCAACAGTTGTTGTAGTTGAAGTTCCTTCACTAAGGTTAGTTGATACGTTGTGATTGATATCACTTACTTTAGCAGTATTGGCAGCAACTGCGGAGTTATTACCAACTTCTGTATCGAAATCCGATATATCAGATGCCGCTAAAGAACCACTAAATACTGCATTATCATTTAAAACAGTTAGTACATCAGAATCTCCATATTGTGCAGTACCAGTAATTGTGATAACATTTCCACTTTCAGAAATTGTAATACCAGTTCCACCACTTAAAGTAACATCATCATTTGTGGAATCTGAACCAGCTAATCTGATTATAGATGTATTGGATGCACCTGCTTGTACATTTAAATCATATGATGTATCATCTGTTGATGGTAGTGTTACAGTTTTAACATTTAACGCAGTAACGTGTCCTCTAGCCGAAGTTGTAACTGAGTCAATTGCAGTAAATGTTCCTCCATATGAAGGTGAACTAGTTGATGTTGTATCAGTTCTTGAAATATCACTATGATTTATTGTAATAGTTTCATTTGAACTTTGATTCGTAGTAAAATTACCACCAGTTCCTAAATCAGTACCTGCAGTAAGTGTAATTGTTGCATTACTTGCTGCTGATGGAATTGTTGGTTGATTTTGTATTGAGTTATAATTAACTTGTGATGAACCACTAATTACAGTATCTGCATCTAATTTAAGTTTTACTCTTGCATCTGTATAATAAAGATTTGTTGAACCTTCGGTTATTTCATCTGTATTATCTTGTGATTGTGCTTTAGAATCTACATATGCTTTTACAGATTGTTGAGTTGGTACTTTGGTTGCTGAATTGGATGAGAAGTTATCTTCATCAACAGATACTAAATCTAATATTTGTGATGAACCACTAATTACAGTATCTGCATCTAATTTAAGTTTTACAAGTGCATCTGTATATCCTACTTTAGAAGTATTTGCTACAATTTCATCAAATTTTGCTTTTGTTAATACACCTGCTCTACTAGTAGATGCAGATGCTAATGTTGCATTATTACCATCACTTGAATTTACATCAACAGTTGTTTCAGTTGTAGTACCTTCTGATAAATTAGTTGATACGTTATGATTAACATCGGTTGATTTAGCAGTATTCGCTGCTATCTCATCAAATAAAGTTGGAGATAATAAACCAGATACGCTTGTTGTAGCGATTGGAATAACGGCGTTGTTACCATCTGAAGAAACTATTGTTCTAGCTCCAGTTGTACCTGTGATACTTAAATCAGTTGATACGTTAGTTACCTTATCGTTGTTATCTGAGATATTACTAATTTCGGTAGAACTAATAGTTCTAGTATTTCCTGCGAGTGCAGTTGAACTTGTACTTCCTAATGTTAATAAAGTTGGTAAGTTTGATATATCCGAAGAATAATCCACTTGTCCTAATGTTATTGCCTGTCCACTAATTGATAAATAATCATGTGAGGTTGTTACAAGTGTTACATCTGTTGAATTATCAGTTCCAGCTGCATCTACACCTAAGTTAGTTCTAGCAGTTCCAGTATTTGCTAAATCAGATAAGTTACTCCCTTTTGATAATTTTGTTCCTACGGTTGTTACTAAACTTGCAAGTGAACCAGAATCTGCTGCTAATGAAGCAGATAGTTCACCTAGTGTATCTAATGTTGAACCAGCATTTCCTATTATTGTATCTACTCTATCTTGTACGAACGCAGTTGTTGCTATTTTAGTAGAATCATCTGTACCACCTTGAGTTGGTGCAGTTGGGTCATTTGTTAATGCAGCTCCTGCAAACATCGTTGCTTTTGATTCGTTTGTTACATTTGCTAAACCAACATCACCAGCAGTAGTTGCTTGTGCTCTTAAATTTGCGTAAGTTCCACTTTGTGAGAACGCTGCAACATCAGAAATATCTGATGAGGATATACCTAAGAATGATTTTATTTCTGAAGCAGAACCACTTGATACCGCATCTGCATCTAATTTTGTTTTTACTCTTGCATCTGTGTAACCAACTTTACTAGAGTTAGTTGAGATTGATGTTATTTCACCAGAAGAAATAGTTCTAGTATTTCCAGCAAGTGCAGTTTCACTACTCGTACCTAATTGTAAAGTTGTTACTGAACCACCAAGTGGTACAGATGTACCATCTATTGAAATTGAATTTGAACCACTTAATAAAGTACTTCCATTAGTAATTTGTGATGAACCACTTATTACTGTATTATCATTTAAAACAGTTATTACATTAGCATCAGTATAGTGAGATAAATCAGAAATCTGAGATTCTGTTATTGTTATTTGTGATGAACCACTTATTACAGTTTCTGCATTTAATTTTGTTTTTACTTTTGCATCACTATATTGATTAATACTAGAGTAGTTTGTAGTTGAAGCAACATCTACTTGAGATGAACCACTTATTACAGTTTCTGCATTTAATTTTGTTTTTACTCTTGCATCTGTGTAATATAAGTTACTACTTCCTTCAGATACATCATCAGTATTTCCACTTAATTCACTTAAAGCATCTTTAGTATCAATTTGTGCATCTACATATGCTTTAACAGATTGTTGAGATGGAAATTTAGTTGCTGAGTTAGAATTCATGTTATCTTCATCAACACCAACTAAACTAATAATTTGTGATGAACCACTAACAACGTTTTCAGTATTTATTTTTGCTTTTACGTTTGAATCGAAATTGATTATTGAATCTGCATTTACTTGTCCCGAACCACTAATTACAGTTTCTGCATTTAATTTTGTTTTAACAAGTGCATCCGTATATCCAACTTTGGCGTTGTTTGTAGTAATGTTTCCTGCTTGAGTAGAAGTAATTGTTGTTGGAGTATTTGATATATCCGTACTATAATCTACTTGTCCTACTGATATTTCTTGTCCACTAATAGAAATGTAATCAAGAGTACTAGATAAAGTAACATCTGTTGAATTATCAGTTCCAGCGGCATCAACTCCAAGTGCGGTTCTTGCATTTTCAGCTGAAGTTGCACCTGTACCACCACTTGAGAGTGGAATTGTACCACCAGTTATTGCTTGTCCACTTATTGTTAAGTAATTAGTATTTCCTAAAGTTACATCTGTTGAATTATCAGTTCCAGCGGCATCAACTCCGATTGTAGTTCTAACTGCTCCTGCATCTGCATCATCTAATATTGTTTGTGCAAATGTTGAAGCGATTTGGTCTGAACCAGATACTATTCCATCACCTACCTTAAATGATACGGATTCATCTGAACTTTGGTTTAGTGTTATTGTACCACCACCACTTAATCCATCACCTGCAGTAAATGTTATTGTATTATTGTTAATACCCAACTGAGCTGATGATGAAAACGCTCCTTCTGCATTTAATTTTGTTTTTACTCTTGCATCTGTGTAATATAAGTTACTTGAATGTTCCGAAACATCGGCAGTATCAAATCCTGTCTTAATAGCATCATTTAATACTACTTGAGAAGAACCACTAATTACAGTTTCTGCATTTAATTTTGTTTTTACATCAGAATCAGTATATTTGTCTAAATCACTAATTTGTGATTCTGTTACTGTTACTTGAGATGAACCACTTATAGTTCCACTTGGTAGTTTTGATACAAGGTTTGAAGTTGTAAGAACTTCTGATTCACTTCCTAGTTTACCAGCTTTCCAATAATCTTTACCATCAGTAGCATCCCAAACAAATGAACCACTTGTTTGTGATACACCAGTTCCATCTGTTACATAGATACCACTAGTTGTTTGTGAACCACCATAGTTAAGTTCTAATATATTATCACCAATGTTTACAGTAGTTGAATCAATTGTAGTTGTATTACCTTGAACAGATAAATTACCAGTTAGTGTTAAATTTGCAAATTGAACATTATCACCAGTTTGTAATCCGGTATCAACATCAGTATTTGCCCCATTTATTGTAGCTCTAACAGTACCTTGACTTGGTGAACTAAATGTTGAACCACTAATTACACCATCTGTATTTAATTTTGTTTTTACTCTTGCATCTGTATAATAAAGGTTTGTATTTTCAGATAATTGTGAAGTATTGAATCCACTAAGTGATATTTGTGAAGAACCCGATATTACACCATCTCCCTCTGTATTTAAGTAGCGTGTATCAAATGTAGTTGTTAATTGAGATGAACCAGATATTACTCCATCTTGGTTCATTTTTAATTTTGCTCTATCTACTGTATAATATAAATTAGAGCCTTCGGTTAGATTGGTAGTTGTTTTACTTGCTAATCTTGTATCGAAATCAGAATCATTATATTTGTCTAAATCACTAATTTGTGATTCTGTTATTGTTACTTGAGATGAACCACTAATTACAGTTTCTGCATTTAACTTAGCTTTTACATTTGTATCAAAGTTTGTGATTGTATCAGCATTCACTTGAATCGATGATGAAAATACACTATCTCCGTTAATTTCTAAGAAGGTTGTAGCTAATTGTGAAGAACCACTAATTACACCATCTGCATTTAATTTTGTTTTTACTCGTGTATCTGTATAGTATAAGTTTGAAGAACCTTCAGATAGGTTATCCGTATCAAAACCATTTAAACTTACTTGAGATGAACCCGATACCACTCCCGATGGCAATAAACTTATTATTTGTCCAGAACCAGAAACAGAACCATTATTTGCAGTAAAAGTTGCATTTGATGATAGGGTTAATGAACCTGAAACGATGGGGTTATGTAAAATCATATCTTATTCCTTGTTAATTTGTTGTTTGAGTTGATTAACTTCATTTGATAACTCTTTAATTCCTTCTATTAGTAGAGATACTAGTTTATCATATTTAACTGCCTTATATCCATCTTCTCTCTCCACTACCAATTCAGGCAATACTGATTCGATTTCTTGAGCAATTACTCCGTAATCTTTACCTTTATAAATATCTTGCTTATTTTCGTTCCAATTAAAACTATTACCAGAAATTTGATTTATTTTTTCTATTGGGTTTTTGATTGGTGAAATATTATCTTTTAATCTTTCATCTGAAGATGCATATGCTACAATATCACCAGTCGCACTAAGTGTACCACTAACATAGAAATCATCATTAGTTTGTAATCTACTATCACTATGATTCCAAGTTAATGTTATATTAGAATCACTTCCTCTATCAATTTCAATACCAGCTCCGTTTGCTGCTAATGAATTTGCTGAACCACTTGCAATTGTTATTAATTTATCTTCAACTCTTAATTCCGATACTTGTAATTCTGTTGCTGAACCTTGTACTATTAAGTTTCCGTTTATTTCAACATTACCAGTGAAATCCCCATCTGCAAATGTTACACTAGTTCCATTCATTGCGGATGTTACACCACCAACAAAGTGAGAAGAACCCGTAGCAATAGCAACAACTGCTTCTCCACTATCGGTTGAACCACTCATACCTGCTCCCGCAGTTACTTTTGTAATATCACCCGCACCAACTGCTATTAAAGCTTCATCAATATAATCCTTTACTGCTCCTGCATTACCAAGTACAGCAGTATTACCATCCGAAATAGATGATGATACATGATAGAAAGCAGCAGTAGCTAAAGTTCTTTTTCCAACTACTCCACCAGAACCACTCATGAAAACATTATAATGAGTACTATCTAATCCGGAAACATCTTGAAGTGTTAACCCTTGGAATGTAGGTGAATCACCAGTTTGTAATCCAGTATCAACATTAGTATTTGCTCCATTTATTGTAGCTCTTACCGTACCTTGAGATGGTGATGAGAATGTTGAACCACTAATTACGTTTTCATCATTTATTATTTTCTTTATACCATCATCAAAATGAGCAGAACCAGTATCTAATGATAAACTTCTATTTGTATCAATAGTACCACCACCACTCATACCTTTTCCACTACCAATTGTAATACTTGAGTGGTCAATATGTTCGTTTGCTACAAAGTTTGTAGTTGCATCATGGTCAACTTGTATTGAACCACTAACTACATCATCTCCTGTTATTTCTAAGTACCTTAAATCTAAATCAGTATGTAATTGTATAGAACCACTAAATACACCATCAGAATTCATCTTATCTTTTACATTGGTATCAAAGTTGGTTATTGTATCAGCGTTTACTTGAACAGAACCAGAAACTACTCCATTTACAGCATTTATCTCACCAACTATTGGTAAAGAACTACTAATTTCTGTTTCAGTTATGGTTAACCTTCGTGTACTTCCAACTGAAAAGTTTAATTCATCACCACTTTCAGTTCCCGCTATATGAACTGCATCAGAAGTCCATTTTATCTTATCATTATCACCTAATTTTATACCACCATTGTGAGTTGTTTCATTAGTAAAGGTTTTTGTTCCACTAAATGTTTGTGTACCACTTAAGTGTGCAGTATTTGATGATAAATATGCATCTGCGATAGCAGTACCTTGCCATACACCAGTTCCAATCGTTCCGACTGTTGTTATATTTGCTTGAGTGTAGTGTTCATCTGCACTAAAGTTTGTAGTTGCATCATGGTCAACTTGAGATGAACCACTAATTACAGTTTCGGTATTTAATTTATCCTTTACATTGGTATCAAAGTTGGTTATTGTATCTGCATTTACTTGAGATGAACCACTAAATACAGTTTCTGTGTTTAATTTTGTTTTTACTCTTGCATCAGTATAATATAAATTTGTAGAACCTTCTGATAAATCATCTGTATCTAAATGATTTATATTGATTTGAGTTGAACCACTAATTACATCTTCTGCATTTAATTTTGTTTTTACTCTTGAATCAGTATAATAAAGATTACTACCCTCAGTAACTTGGTCGGTATCAATACCGGTTAGTTCCCCACCTTCTCCTTTAAATCCTACTGATGAACTTACTTTTGCATCTAATACGAATGAAGTTGTATTATGGTCCCACTTTAATGATTTATCTGCTCCTGCTATTTCAATACCAGCACCATCAGCTGCCGCTGAATTTAATGAACCACTTGCAACGGTTATTAATTTATCTTCGATTCTTAATTCTGAAGTTTGAATTTCAGTTGCTGAACCTAAAACTGTTAAATTACCAGTTACCTCTACATTACCTGTGAAATCTCCATTATTGAAAACAACATTATCAGTTGTTGCAATTCCTTGATTAGATGCTCCTAAATATCCCCATTGAGTTGATGATATAGTAGATGTTCCAATATTTGATAATTGAGTAGCTTCTGCACTTGTTAATGCAACACCTTGTACTTTTATAACAGTTGTATTGTTAGCATTACCACTTATATCTCCACCCATTGGTACTTGAGAAGAACCACTAACTACTGTTTCAGTATTTAATTTAGTTTTTACCCTTGTATTGGTGTAGTAAAGATTAGTTGAACCTTCTGCTAAATCATCTGTATCTAAATGGTTTAGATTAATTTGAGTTGAACCACTAACTACTGTTTCAGTATTTAATTTAGTTTTTACTCGTGTATCAGTATAATAAAGATTCGATGAACCTTCTGTTAAATCATCAGTATCAACCGATGGTAGTGAGGTAATTTGTGCCGAACCACTAACTACATCTTCTACATTTAATTTATCTTTAACATTAGAATCGAAATTGGTTATTGTATTTGCATTTACTTGAACAGAGCCACTAATTACGGTTTCAGCATTTAGTTTTGTTTTTACTCTCGCATCAGTATAATATAGATTTGATGAACCTTCTGCAATATCATTTGTATCGAATCCTGTATAATCGGCATCGTTTAATATTACTTGAGATGAACCACTAATTACATCTTCTACATTTAATTTATCTTTAACATTGGAATCAAAGTTAGTTACATTATCTGCATTTACTTGAGATGAACCACTAATTACGGTTTCTGTGTTTAATTTTGCTTTTACACCATCGGTGAATGTGGATGAATCATTAATTAATTCAATATTATCAGTATTTACAACAATACCATTGTTTGCAGATTCAACATTAAATGTTCTTGTTGATGCAATTGTACCACCACCAGTTAAACCAGCTCCTGCTGTCATTGTTACTGAAGTGTGGTTTATGTGTTCATTAGAAACAAAGTTTGTAGTTGCATCATGGTCAACTTGTATTGAACCACTAACTACTGTTTCTGTATTTAGTTTTTTCTTTACTCCATCTAAGAAATGTACTGAACCGGTTGATAGGGTTATTGTTCTATTACCCGCAATGTTACCACCACCACTCATACCACTTCCAGCAAAAATACTAACTTGTGTGTGATTAATGTGTTCGTTAGAAACAAAGTTTGTAGTTGAATCGTGGTCTATTTGAATCGAACCACTAACTACATCATCTCCGTCTATTTCTAAAAATTTAGTGTAATCTGAGATTTGTTGAGATGAAGATACTATATTACTACCTGGTAATGTTACATCATCAATCGATGCAGAAACAACGAATAAATTTCTCCATTTTTTTGTACTTGAACCTAAATCATAATCATTAGATGAAGATGGTATTAATGAACCACTAAATTGTCCTTGTACTGTAATATTATCTTGTATCTCATCACCAATAATAATATTACCACTTAAACTAACATTCCTTGCAGATAAATCTCCTGTCAATGTTATATTTGATGCGGTTATATCACCTGTTAATTCTACTGAACCCGTATTACCACCGAGATTTACTAGAGTAATTTGTTCACCATCTTCAGTACCATATCCAACCAACACCGTATTGTTAGATGTGTTAAAAAAAGGTTCTGATATCTGTGGTGAGGTGAAAGAACTACCTCTTCTTAGTTTTAATGTTGCCATTTAATGTCTTTTCCCATTTATTTTATATAAATATACCCTATCTATGCTTTTCTGTTTATTGATAGTATAACTTCACTTATATAAGTATAAGAAATTAAAAAGTATAAAAAAATCCCACACCTTTTGAGTGTGGGATTTGTAATTAAATCAATATTAGTACAAATTATTAAAATGTACCACCATCGATAGTATTTGTTGCTGAATATGTCCCACTTCCATTTGAAACTAAGAAATCACCATCAGTACTTGAAGCAATTGATACTAATTGTTTAGAACCATTTGAAACTAAGAATGAAGATGCAGTTAAACCACTAAGAATTAAATCATTTGAAATTGTTACAGTTGTACCACTTTCAGAAATAATAGAATCAGTAATTACACCATCAGCTGAGAATTTAGTTATTTTCCCTGCAGTATCAGTTCCGTTACCAACAATTACCCTAGCTTCAGAATCTTTCGCTCCAGCTTTCCAATAATCATTAGTACCATCCCAAAGAATAGAACCACTTGTTAAGTTACCACCAGTTACATCAGAAACATAAAGTCCACCATCGGTAGCAGAACCACCATAGTTAACGTTGATGATATTATCTTCAACATTTAATGTAGTAGTGTTAGTTTGAACAGTATCTCCACTTACAGTTAAGTTACCACTAATTATCATGTTACCACCAACTGTTACGTTATCAGGTAATCCAATTTGTACTTGATTATTAGTTACTGCAGTTGTTATTTCATTTGCAGTACCTGCGAATACTAAAGTATTTACACCAACATTTACTGTATCAGTAGCAGAACCATCTCCTATAACCAATCCTAATGAACCAGATGTTAATTCTGAACCACCAAAATCAATTTTTGAATGATTTACTCCACTAATTTGTGTGTTAGTAAGTCCAGTTACTTGAGATGAACCACTAATTACATCAGTTGCTCTTAAGAAAGCTTGTACATTGGTATCAAAGTTTGTGATTGAATCTGCATTTACTTGAGATGAACCACTAATTACAGTATCTGCATCTAATTTAAGTTTTACAAGTGCATCAGTATAACCAACTTTGGCGTTGTTTGTAGTAATGTTTCCTGCTTGAGTAGAAGTAATTGTTGTTGTATTACCTGCAAGTGCATCTCCAGCTCCTGTTCCTACAACTACTAAAGTTGGTAAGTTTGATATATCTGAAGAATAATCTACTTGTCCTAGTGTAATTGCTTGACCAGAAATTGATAAATAATCTAATGAACCAGCTAATGTTACGTTAGTTGAGTTATCAGTTCCAGCTGCATCTACACCAATTGTAGTTCTAACTGCTCCTGCATCTGCATCATCTAAAATAGTTTGAGCGAATGTTGAAGCAACTTGGTCTGAACCAGAAATTACACCATCTGCATCTATTTTAAGTTTTACTCTTGCATCTGTATAAAAAAGATTACTTGAACCTTCTGTTAGTTCATCTGTATTATCTTGAGCTGCTGCTTTAGAATCTACATATGCTTTTATAGATTGTTGAGTTGGTACTTTAGTTGCTGAATTGGATGAGAAGTTATCTTCATCGATAGAAACTAAATCTAATATTTGTTGTGCTCCTGAAACGAATCCACTTGCATCAGTATCTAAATTAAGAGTTACCGCTGAATTAGATGATTGGTTACTAGTAAATGTACCACCACCACTTAGGTTTGTTCCTGCAGTTATAGTAAGTGTTGAATCGTTTACACCACCCAAACTTTGTACTTGTGCAGAAGAAGATACTAAACCTGTACCATCTAAATCTAACGAAGTTTTCTTAAGAACGATATCAATATTTCCATCATTTCTTAAAATTTGTAATTTTTTATCGGTTGTGTTGTAAAATGGTAACCCATTTACACCCACATCATAAGAAGTCATATTTGGTGAAGAAGAACCTGTTAAGATTTTGTTCACCGAGGTTAAATCAGAATGGTTTCCAACAAAGACCAAACCATCCGCTAATGCAGATATCGTTGAACCCGTTACAACTAGTAATTCACCTTTATTGGCGGTTACTCCACTCAAATCTTCTAATACACCTCTTTTGTGCTGAATAATTTGTGCCATTGTTTTTTTTTTCCTTTTGTTATATTAATTAATAAATGTTAACCTTTATTTTTTCGGGTCATTTGCCCTAGTTGCAACTATATAGTTTTCTTAGTATAAATATCTATCTTTATTATATTAAACCACCGTCTAAGTTTATTTTTTGTACACCCTCTTGAAAATGAGTAGAACCAGTACTTACATTAATACCAGTTGAGTTTAAAAGAACACCATCACCTGCAGTTAGTTCTAATACAACATTTCCACTCGATGCTCCACCAGTAATACCTTCATCAGATGTAAATACAGCGGTGATATCACCACCTCCACCTCCACCTCCTCCTCCTTCGAGAGAAGATAAATCTATTGATTGAGATACTCTTGTTGAACCAGCTAAGTCTTCACCAAATAAAGTTAACGCACTTGTTGAACTATTAAATGATGCAGATACAAACGAACCACTATTAAATGAGAAAGGAGAAAACGTTACTGAATCTACGAATGTATTTGGTGGGTCTGCTGGTGATACATTTGCTTTATATAATGAACCACTATCTTCTACATATACAATTTGACCATCTGCAAAATAGTTTACTGATTCAGCATTTAAAGCAGTTGAAGTGTAAACTTTAAACGCGCCTTTAATTTTGTCAATATCTGCTAGTACAATATTATTGCTTTGGGCAGTTGATGATAATTGTAATTTTGAACTATACGATGGCATTTTTCTTTTCCTTTATATTAAATATATTATTTTTCATTATACACCCCCACTTCCACTTTCCGCATTTAATCCTAAATTAAAATTAGTTGAACTTGCAACTTGGTTTGTTGCTCCAACTACATACCAATTTGTATATCCAAGGTGTGCAGTTGCTAGTGTTATTTGATTGATATCTGATGATTCTAATGTGTTTGAACCATCAATTGTTGTTCCATCAGTTCCAACTTCCAAAACATACCTTCCAGTCGTAGAACCACCATATGAATCGGTTGTAGTTGTTGGTATTCCACCCATATCACTTGTAGATGGGAATATTATAATAAAGTGATTACTATTGGTTCTACTTATTACACCACTACTTCCCATTGCTCTTAATACATCATGTACATTTGCTCCTGTACCTTCTGCTAATTTAGATGCAGTTTGTGTACCACCAAATGAATAGGTAAATGAACTATCACCTAGTACATCATCATTTATTATTTGGTCAATAAATCCAATATCACTATATGGTGTTGCTACTGGTGGAGTTGAACCATCTTCACTACTAATACCAATTGAAGTATTATATGTTGAGTTGTTATATCCACTATCGTACACATAAACCTTTCCGTAATCTGCAGATGTTGCAACTGTGAAACTTCTACTATTATAATCGGTACTCTTACCAAAGTTATCAGTTACTCTTACATTATAATTGTAAGTTGCAGCTGATAAATTACCAGATGCTTGTATTCCAACCGAAGAAGAGTTTGCATTTGTGTACACCAATTGTAATGAACTTGCATCCGTACCACTTAGTGATGCTGAGAATGGAGTATCTGATTCTGTATCAGAAATACTCATACTAACCATAGTAGTACCCGTTGTTGCATTATCGGTTTCAAAGTTTGAAGTTTGATTTGTAAATGTAGCAGTTGGTGCTAGATTAGCAAATACATTCGCAGTTACAGTTCCACTTCCAGCATTACCATATTGGTCTTGGAATCCGATTGTTGAAACAATATCATCACCACTTGAAGTAGTTGAACCACTAATATCCAATGCAAGTGATAATTGTCCACTTGTATTTATTGATATTGCCGGATTTGATGAAGTCCATGATGAACCTTGTACTACTTGTGAACCATAGTTTGGTGAATAAGATACACTCATTTGTGATTGGTTACCTGCACCAAATCCACTTGCATCTCTAATTGCTTCTCCATTTTCTCCTGATTCTATGATGTAAGAAGTTGTATCTCCACCAAGTGTACCATCATTCGCTGATGCGATTGTTATTGTTTTACTACTATATGTTGTTGATTTATCATAGTTATCAGTAACTTTAAGATTGTAATTTAAAGTTCCAGCAGATAAATCTTCATTTGCTCTTATATAAACAGATGATGAATTAGAGTTTTGATAATCTAAATTAAGTTTAGATGCATCCGTTCCACTCAATGAAGCAGAATATGGTGTATCCCCTTCTGTATCTGTAATTCCTACAAGAACTAAGTTTGTATTTGTTGTTGCTAAATTAGCATTTAAGTTTGATGTTTGATTTGTAAATGTTGCAGTTGGTGCATCATTTTCTAAAATAGTTACACTTAAACTATCAGTAGTTTGAGTACCGAATGTATTTGTAAATGTAATTGTTGATGTTAATGAATCTCCACTTTGTTTAGCAGAACCACTTATATCAAATCCTATTGATAAATTACCATTTGAATTTATTGCAATTTCTGAATTAGATGATGCCCATGTACCACTTTGATTTGAATTGTAATCTGCTTGTGTTGAACCATAATTTGTTGTCTTTATAGTTGTACCACTTTGTTCTGATTCTTTTATATAAGGACCAGCAGACCAATTATCTGATATAGTTGCTGCAATATCATCTGAAACTGGTACACTAACAACTGAAGCTGATGAGATTGTTTCATTAAACGTATCTCGTATTGTTACTCTATATTGATATTCATTTATTAAATCAGAATTTAAATGAACTCCTGTTTTTCTTGTTACATTACCACTTGAATCCATGTTGAATGGATTTTCATGTGGGTCAGTTGCTTGTGATGTTCCACCATATGAACCACTAGCTACAACTGAACCATCTAGTATTAGTTTATGTAAATTAAAAGATACAAATGATATTGAATCACTTTCATTATCAGTTGCAGATATATTACCAGCTGATGCTCCATTTGATGAATTTTCATTTAGTCCAGTTACTTGTTGATTACTTAACGTTGGTGCTAAGTTATCAGTTACATTTATGGTAATTGGTAAGAAAGTTCTTGAATCGGAATCTTCACCACTTTCATAATGTGCATCCGAAGCAGTTATACTAAATGTATAAGTTGTTTGTTGTTCATAATCTAATGAACCAGTATTTTGTCTAATATCAACATAAGTTGAATATTTTGTTATATCGAAATGATTATTATCAATCGATGATGAGGTGATAGTGATTGCATCACCTTCCGTATCTGTAAAGAATACTCTTTTTACCAAAGTATTATTTGTAGAGTTTTCATTTAAGTTAGATGTTACAGAAGTAATAACATTTCCACCAGTTGAACCTTCTCTAAATTTAGGTGATTCATTTGGTGTTACAAATATCGTAATATCCTTTTCAACAATTGCATTAAATGTATCTGTTGCAGTTGCAGTAAATGTATGTCCATGTACTCCACCTACTGAATCAGTATTGAATGATGATGATACTGCTAAAGCATTTAAAGTTAGAACACCATTTGATGCTACTCTAACTAAATCATCAGTATAAGATGAAGCAGTTCCGAATGTGAGTGATTGTCCTTCAGCATCTGTTCCTGCAATAGTTACAATTGTTGAACCATTTGATGTATATTCTTCTATTGTTTGATTACCTGTTGTTATAGTTGGAGTAGTGTTAGGGAAGAATACTTTAGTTATAAATTCTTCAACTGAACCACTTGTACCAAAGTTATTATTATAAACACCACTTGGTAAATCTGTATTCGATACTACTCTATTTCCATTATATGTTAATTGAGCTGAACTACTTACAATTCCACTACCATCAGTAACTTGAGATGAACCACTAATTACGCTAGTTCCATCAAGTGTTCTCAATACTGAACCACTAATTACTCCACTACCATCTAAGTTTCTTAATACAGAACCACTAACTACACCTGTTCCATCTAAGTTTCTTAATACACTTCCACTAATTACACCAGTCCCATCTAAAGTTGTGAGTACAGAACCACTAACTATGTTAGTTCCATCCGTTGAGAATGATTCTGATATAAATCCTAGTCCAGTAATTTGAGATGAACCACTAATTACATCAGTTCCACCTAAAGTTGTGAGTACACTTCCACTAACTATATTACTACCATCAGTAACTTGTGCTGAACTAGATACTAACCCACTTGGTACATTTGTTAGTTGAGTAAAATCACTTGTTCCACCACCACTACCAAATCCACTTGAAGCGGCTGAAGCTGAAATATAAGAATCAGTAATTATTGAGGTTATCTGTGTTGAACCACTTACTACTCCTGCTGGTAAACCCGTTGATATATCAGTTGATATTACCCAATATCCATCATAATAGATATAAAGATTGCCATCATTAGATTTCCACCATAAATCTCCTTGTGATGGAGAACTAGGTGCTGAATCAGAAACAGTTACACTTGCACTACCACCACTTGCTGAAGAAGATATTTCAAAATTATCTCCAACTTGGTTTATTGTAATGTTTGTACCTGCAACTAATGAACCACTAAATATACCTGTTTCATCAAATGTTCTAATTACAGAACCACTAACTATATCAGTACCATCAAATGTTCTAATAACAGAACCACTAACTACATTAGTTCCATCTAAGTTTCTTAATACACTTCCACTAACTATATCAGTACCATCAAATGTTCTAATAACAGAACCACTAACTATACTACTACCATCTGTTATTTGAGATGAACCACTAATTGTTCCACTTGGTAAAGAACCAATAACTTGTGCAGAACCACTAATTGTTCCTGCTGGTACTGAACCTCCTCCTCCACTTGGTAATGTAATTGTATTACCAGTTGATATTGTTAATTGGTCTCCATCAATAGAAAGTGTTTGAGAATCTGTTTCAGATGTTAAATAAGAACCGGTTGCTGCTTCTATACTAGATAATCTACTATCAGTTGATGATGTATATGAATTTAATGAGGTTATATTAGTTTTAGAACCACTTAAAACGTTAGTTCCATCTAAAGTTCTTAATACTGAACCACTAACTACACCAGTTCCATCTAAAGTTCTTAATACTGAACCACTAATTACGTTAGTTCCATCTAAATTTCGTAATACCGAACCACTTATTACACCAGTTCCATCAAGTGTTCTTAAAACACTTCCACTAACTACATTAGTTCCATCGAGTGTTCTTAATACCGAACCACTAACGATTCCACTTGGTTTATTTGTAAGATTTGAGTAATCTAATGAACCTACGAATGAAGTTGCAGTAATAGAACCAGTTACATCTAAATCTGCACTTACTTTATACTTACCATCTTCAGTAGTCCATATAGAAGAACCTCCACCTCCACCACCTCCTCCGAGGGATGATAGGTCAATAGTATTTCCTTCTGATATGGTTAATTCTTTAGAAGCTTGATTAAATGTAAGAGTTTGGTCATCTGTATCGGTGATATTTCCGATTGATGTAGCAATTGATGAACTAAACGCAGAGAATCCACTTGTTTGAGTTATGGAAACTTGAGAAGAACCACTAACATTTCCACTTGGTAAATAATTTAATATTGAGCCACTTAAAACACTAGTTCCATCCAAATTCCTTAACACAGAACCACTAATTACACCTGTTCCGTCTAAAGTTCTTAGTACAGAACCACTTACGATATTACTACCATCTGTAATTTGTGTTGAACCACTTATTATAGTTGGTAATGATACGAGTGAACTAAATGGTATATTAGTAAGTGAGTTTCCATCTCCTTGAAATGAACCAGTAAATGAACCACTAACACCAGATGCTTCAGATAGGTTAACTAACCCACCACCTGCTACTGTAAAATCTCCTTCGATTACCGATGCAGTTACTACACCTTGTATCTGTTTACTTTGAATTAATGTTGCCATATTATCTGCTCACTATCTTTCCTTTTACTGAGAAATCTGTATATACAACTAGCTCTGGTGCTAATGTAATATTTTCAGTAAAATTAATTACTATATCTGTTTCATTTTGTGTAACTGAGTAACTACTTGATGGTTTTTTAATTCCAGTCAAATAAACATCAACATAATCTGCTGATGAATCTACTTTTATCTCTTCAAAAACAAATCTTTTATTAGAAAGAGTAACGGTAAATAAATTACCACTCAAACTAATAGAATCTGGAATGTGGGTAAAAATAGATGTATCACTTATTACCTCGTTTACCAATTCTCTAAATCTTTGTTTATCATCAAAGGGAGTTACAATATTTGGTTTCTTTTTACTCATACTGATTCAATATCTCCTTCAACTTTAATATCATCATCACTTTCCAAATTAAATGGAAAATTTTCTTTTATAAATTTAACTAAAAAGTCATTATCTTTCTGCTCACTTATATAATCTCGTTCCAATATAAACTGACCATTTATAAATATATCAAACCTTGAGTGTTCTTTCCTATTTTTGTGTAATTTTATATTTAAATCTTTCATTTTTACATTAGGGACTTTCCATATAAAATATTTTGGATGACGAGAATTAACTTCTTCAAGTTTAAATTCATTAAACTCGTGTACTTGTTCTAATATTTTTTTTAAATCCTTGATAGCCATTATAGTTCTAAAAATTTACCAGTTATACCAAATTCATCACCACTTTCGAGTATATAACCCAATTCAGTTGCAGTTGCAACTAGTCTGCCATCACCATCTAGGGAACCTGTTCCAAAGTTAAACGTAATTTCATTTGAAGTTTTCTGAGATGTATAATTATACTTGTTATATGGTATAAGCACACCATTAATATAAACTCTAAACCAATCATCTACATCAAATACCCCAACAAGTTGAGGTGGAAGTACTGGTAATTCTACATTAGTTAATTTTACGGAATCTGCATCTATAAAAGTTGCATCTTGACTTCCTCTGATTGACATGAAATCAATTACATCAGCATATTCAGAATCTAATGATTGTTGTCCCATATTTAGAGATTTTCCTGTTAAATCAGTTTCCGTACCGAAAACAACCTTTTTAGGTCCTATTACTTTTTTATGAGTACTTTCATTATCAAATTGTTCTGGTAAAAGATATGCATTAACCATCATTGTGAATGTTGTACGAACAATTCGTTGTGTTCCTTCACCAACTTCAGTTGTATTATCAAATGAATCTATTTTTGTTCTAAATTTAAATCCACCCTTATCTCCCCAATACTCATCTGTTGCATATTGAAATGCTTCAACGATTTTATTCATGTGTTCTGTAAAATCAGTCCATATTATTACTTCATATGATACAGTAACATAATCAGGCATTACTATATCGTAGAAATTAACTGGTTTTTCAGTTCGAGTTATTGCAGAAAATCTATCATATCTATGTTTCTTTGAATATCGAGATACTGCTGAATAAGATACATGGCGATTCATTGTAGATGCCAAAGTATCATCTCTTGCAACAGAGTTTCTTTTAAACATTACTAATGGAATTTGAATCATTCCATTCTTATCTCTAAGATATCCATCCTTTTGTACAGATTTCCATCTTTCGGGATTACCATATACAACAGGTATCTTTTGTTTCTCTTCAAATATTTCAACAGTAGGTAAAATAGTATCTATCATGTGTTCAGCTATTGCCATATCCACATCATATAACTTTACACCTCTCCCAGTCTCAATACTTTCTGTTTTATATTGAGTTGCTCTGTTCTTATTGATATTTTTTAATGGGTCTATTGCCATAATTAACTATATATCCTATCATCTATTTGTATTTGACTTCTTCTCACCATTAATGCAGATGCAATCAATACATTACTAGCATCTTCAAATGTATTTGAATTTTTATCGTATATTTCCGGTGAACCACCAATCCATTGAGGTTCTTTTACATTATCTATTTCATAATAGATAGTATCATATAAAATTACATCACCAATCTCTGGATATCCAACATTTGTGTTTTGAATTGCTTCTGTTGGTACTAATGTACCATTTACATCCCTAACTTTTGGAACTGCATAAGAAGTATCTCTAATTCTCTGTCTATTGAATCTAAATTCAACTAAACCTTGTTTATCTGGTCCGAATCCTTCATAAGTAACATTAATTGGCTCTCTATCTACGATTGCCATCATAGTTGCAGGTGCTCTCCATACCTTACCTAAAGATTCTCCGTATAGATTTGTTTTAGTTTCACCAACAGATACCTTAAACAAGGTTACCGCTTGCTCTACAACATAATCCACCACTTCTTCTGAAATAGTTTTTATGAAATCCAAATCTCGTGAGTTAAAAAACTTTGGCATAACGTTATCCTACATAAATATTTAAAGGAACACGAGTCATTACTTGTTGTTGTTGTTCAACCATAGCTGCTTCGTTCTCCATTCGTACTTTTTTACTAACCGCATCAAGATTTTCTCTTAATTGTTCAATTAATGCATCTTTTTCTGTTTGAGCTTCAGCTCTAAGTGCTGCACCATCTAAAGAAACTTCAGAACCAGGAATAGGAACTGTATTATATTTCTCTCTAACTGCACCTAATATCTCTTTTGCTAAAGCAAGTGTATATTTTCTAATCCATTGTCTACCAACATCATTAATTTTAGTGTATTTAGCAAAATCATATCCTACATTTGAATAATCAGATACTACATCAGGTAATATAATAGTATTGTTTTCTCTTCTATCTTTTACAACTTGATATTCAAACCATAACTTGTATTCGGATGCTGGTTTTGGTAAAATTGTTATCTTATTATTTACGATATTAAAAGAGTGTGCAGATTTTCTAATCTGGTCATTGAATTCAATCTGTTGAATTCTTAACATATCTTCATAAATCGGCATCATAATAAATTGTGCTGCTGGTGAGAATGAACCAAATCCAAATTCATCAACTAAGTTAAGAGTTCCTTGTCCACTTACTGAATAAGGGTCAAAGAATCTTTGTATAGCTGGTGAAGATTCGTAATAAACTGTTGTTACATCAATTCTTTCATTACTTTCAGAAGCATCACCCCATAAAGATTGTAAATCATATGATTGTGTACCAGGACCTACATCTATATATCCTTTTTTGATATCTGCTCTACCACCAACGTTAGCAAGGTTACCATATCCTTCTGCTATTGTTACGATATTATTTATTTCCGAACCATTTACTGATTTACCTTGGTAGTTGGAACCCGTTGTTTGTCCTTCAAGAGCTCCTAAGTTATTTCTTATATTAAATTGATTTACTTGTGCAGAATACTCAGATACTGCTTCTTCAAATACAGCAAAAAAGTTTTCTCCTTGTAATTCTATATCAATAATAGGATATCCTAATCTTTTTGCACACCATGATGCAACTTTAGGTGCATCTGATTGAAATGCAGCATCTGTATCATAAATTCCAAATGGAGTTGATGAACCTGATGTAAAGGTGGATGTTCCTGTCCAAATTCTTGCTTGAGACATATATTTTATTCCTTAGTTATACAATTATACTCTTATAAATATAAAATAAACGAAAAGGAGGGTATAATATAAAAAAAGAGGGAAACCTTTTCAGGAATCCCTCTTAAATTATTGATACTCTATTAGAATATCTAAGTTTAAAACTTAATTAACGATTATACGTTAGCTAAATCTTTTACATAGATTTTTCCGTAGAATTCAGGTCTAACCATTTTCTTAGCGTATCTCGTCATAACTCCTCTTCTTGGAGTGAAGTTAGTCGGGTCATACACTAAAGGTGTCATGATTAATGGTACATACGGTGCATAAACAGCTCCAGTTTCAAGGAAATTACTTCCTTTAAATCCTAACAAGATTTCGTTTGAAGTCATGTAAGGGTTTTTGTAAACTGTGTATCTGTTTGCAATAGAACCAACAGTAGTTACACCAGCTGCGAAAGATGAAGCATCTTTATCAGCAGATACAGTAAATCCTGGGATAGATTCTAAAATAGTACATACGTCTGGAGAAGCAACAACGAAGTTTGCTCCACCTCTAAGTGTTAATTGGTGAATCTTGTTAGAAACTTTGTTAAGTTTCGCTCCAAGAGTCTGGAACCAAGAGTTCTTAGTATAAGCAGCTGAATTAGTTCCAGCAACCCATGCACCAGTTGAAGAGTTATACTCCTCACCTAAAGATACAGACCAGTATTCAGTAGTTAAAGCGTTAGCTTTTAACATATCAAGGATTTCAAGGTCAATCTCTAATGAGATGTACTCTGATAACATTGAAGTTAATTCAGCTTCAGCATCAATACTGTGGTATGCATTTAAATCTTGTGCTAATTCAGGTGTCCATACAGCCTTTAGTTTTCTAGTCTTAGCAACAATTGCTTCAGACTTTAATTCTAAATCAACTTCAGGAATACCAACATCAGCTCCAGTTTTATCTTCAAAATCACCTCTGTTTTCAGCAATTGGCTGTTGAGAATGTTTTACAGTAAGAGCATCTACGAAATCCTTACCATCTCCACCTTTTGCGAAAAATTCGATGTTTGCACCATTTACTTTAGAGTAAGCTGGGTAAAAAGCATCTGCCGCTGAGAAATCAGAAGCTGAAATATAGAAACTTCTTACAGCATCTAAATCAGGTCTTACTAATCCTGCATGAGCGATTACAACTTTTTGAATCTCGTTATCAGCAACTGATGCAGATAATGCAGAATCATATTGTACGTCTGCCCATGAAGCAGTTGTAGCAGTTACAGAACCAGCAGCGATATCAATAGATACATCGTTTGCAGAGTATCCAAATCTACCTTCACCATATAAACCATTTACAGCTGAATCAGTTGAACCTAAGTCAGCTCCAGTACCACCAAAAAGTGAATTACCACTAAATCCAGGATTACCTGGTTGAGCAGTACCATACTTAAAGTCTAAATAAAAGATTAGACCAGAAGGAAGGTTCATTGGTTGTACACTAACGAATTCTTTCGATGCAATTTCACCGAAGATACGTCTTACTAATGGAAGGGCTACCCCACTCCATTCTTCACTACCAGCTGATGTACCAGTTGCAGTGGATTCGTCAAGCAATTGTTTTGCTTGGTTTTCTAACAATACAGAAATCTGTGATTGTTCTCTTTCTCCTAAACCTTCTAAAAGTCCAGTTTGTTCCCATTTTCCTTTAAGCTCTCTTGTTTCAGCAAGCATAACTGATTGTGGGTTCTTTCCTTCCATTAGTTTAGATAAATCAAAATTTGCCATTTTTATTTTCTCCTTAAATGTTTGTTAATTAATTAATGTTAGCAAGTTTCTTAAATCTATCCGCCATCGTGTTAGTTGATTCAGCTATTACTTCTTTCGAAGGAGCAGTTGATGCAACTGATTTAGATGCGAATGATTCATTAATCTTACTTGATTTTACTTTTTTCTTAGTTCCATTAAACTTAAATGATTCAGCTAATGTGCTAAATACAAGTTTAACTTCTCTAACGTTACCTGTTCTATCTAATGTTTCAACAACTTTCATTTTCTGGTCGTTAGTTAAATCATAAGAACGGAACAATTTGTTTGTATAAAGTAATTTTGCGTTAAGCAAGTTTACTTCATTGATAGTAGATTTAAGTTCCTTGATTGTACTCATTGCTTCTTCTAGTTCAGCTTGAGCTTCTTCAAGTTCGTTAGTTTCCTCTACAACTTCTTCAGAAACTTCTTCATCAGATTCATCTTCTTCACCATATCCCATTTCTTTTAGGATTTCGTTTAAGTCGATGTCTTCATCTAAGTCTTCTTCTTCAGTTTCTTCAACTGCTTCAGCTTCTTCTTCACCTTCTTCTGCAATTTCCTCTTCTTCAGATTCTTCACCTTCATTGTGGTGTTCTTCTTCGTGAGATTCGATTTCATCAGATGCGATATCAGATACTTCTTCAGCTTCTTCATCATCAAGTTCTTCTTCAAGTTCTTTAATGATTGATTCTAAATCAAGTTCATCTTCATCAGATTCTTCTTCAGATTCCATAGTTTCTTCTACTTCTTCTTCTTCAGCTTCTTCTTCAGATTCTTCTTCTTCAGATACTTCTTCAGCTTCTTCAGATTCTTCTTCTTCAGATACTTCTTCAGCTTCTTCAGATTCTTCTTCTTCTGTTACAGTTTCTTCTACTTCAGATACTTCTTCTTCAGATACAGTTTCAGTTGATTCTTCAACTTCTTCTTTATCTTCGTTTTCAGTTACTTCAGCTTCTTCTACTACTTCGTTTTCTTCAACCTGCTCAGCATCTTCTTCACCTTCTTCAATTTCTTGTTGAAGTTTCTGAGATAGAATAGATTGTAAACGAGGTGTAAAAGCTTCTTCTAAAGCTATTTTAGCATTTGCAATTGCAGTTTCTCTAACCATTTTTGCATCAGCGATAGCTTCTTTTAACAAATTTGAGTTTGCCATAATAGTTACCTTTCGTTTTGTGTTCGTGAAAATATTTAAGGATTTTCAATAAGATTATTGTAAAACGGTTTGTTTGGTCACCCTACATAAGATAATCGTGGGTATTCATAAACCTAAGATAAGAACCTACATTAAGTAGGTTATTCAGTATATAAATATACAATCTATAACAAAAACGTTATTTTTTTGTATCTTTATTTTCTTTTTTTGGATTGTTGGGCTTTTTCTTTCGTTTTTTAGTAAACATTTTAACAGTTGTATCACCTCCCTCTATCTTTTCTAAGATAGTTTGTTTTTGTTGTTCTCTAACTGCTAATTGTTTTTCTCTTCTACGAACTGTTGTTGGTTTTTTGTAGTATCTTCTTTCTCGAAGTTCTAAAAGATGTTCAGAGTCATTTACTAATCTTTTATATTTTTTAAGTGCTCTGTTGATATCTCCTTTGATTACCTTAACAGAAACAATTGCTTTCTTTTTGCTCATTCTCCTAATTTTAATTGTAACAATGTTTTTTACTTTATATAAGTATATATAATTTTAATTTAAGAACCTTTACCAGTTCCTGATTTTCTTCCTTTTGTGTGTGTAGAAACGTTTATGGGTTTTTTACCTTGTCCTGCTGATTGAGAACCACCACGATTAGATTTGTTTTGAGCTGCTCTTTTTCTACGAGTTGCAGATTCTTTTTCTTTCTTACTCATAGATGCGGCTTTCTTGGCAGGAACACATTTAGCATATCCTTTTTTCTTACCACTTGTACCACATGGAGGATGTTTACCA
>Ga0206677_10000965_pt1 | contig 27097 bp, 35 predicted proteins | sample M130m12015metaG_FD_155475 | JGI IMG/M metagenome (GOLD analysis project Ga0206677, IMG submission 155475) | Ammonia-oxidizing marine archaeal communities from Monterey Bay, California, United States - M1 30m 12015 | ecosystem: Environmental > Aquatic > Marine > Intertidal zone | place: USA...
TGGGTATCTTCGAGCAGTAGATGATGTTTACTGGTATGACAAGAAAGTATTTGAATTAATAGCAAAGGGAAAGAGTGTAGCTGAATTAAGTAGAGATACAAAGATTGGTTACTATTCTCTTTACAATACATACAATAAAGTAAAGAATAAACTAAAAGACGATTTATTATGAAACTTGGAGATTTAATAGAACAGATCACAACATACACAGGTATTAAATGGCTTGTAAAAAAGATATGGGGAGATGATTGCGGATGCGATGATAGGAAGAATAAATTAAACGATGTAGAACTTTGGTAATTATGACTTTAGAAGATAGAGCAACTTGGGAAGATTTTAAAGCGAATGTACACAATAGATTAACTCCAGAATATAGGAAAATACTTTGTACATTACACGCACAATATTATAATCACAGATACAACGAACCCTGCACTTGTAATGGAAAGATTTACAAGATGTGGATAGCAGATATGGATAGAGTTTATGGTGGGTAAAATACACAAGTTAGAACAAGCAATAGTACAAATATTAAATCTTGATGGATGGCAGCTTAAATGGACTGGAGAGGGTTCACAAAGTTGGGATGCAGAGGGATTAACTCCTAAAGGCAAGGAGTGTGTTATAGAGATGAAGTTTAGGAATAAACACTATGATACAAAAATGCTTGAGAAGTTTAAATATGACAAGCTAATAGCCACAGGTAAGGTTGCTTTATACTTTGTCAATGACCCAAAGGCAAACTATTTATTTTGGTTAAATGATATTGAATTGCCAACACCAGTAAAAAAGTATTGTCCAGAAACTACAATGTGGGGAAATAAGAAAGTTTTAAAACCTTGTTACCTACTTGAAGAGAGTAAGGCGGTAATGATAAATAAAAATAATTCTGAAAATAATTAACTTTTTTTGTTAACATCTCAATTATTTGTTTTATATTTGCTTAACTTTAAAAAACTAAACAAGATGAAAAATTTAAGTAGAGCAGCGAAATTAGGAAAGCAAACTGAAAAGATTTGTATGTTATCATTAATTATTATTTTAGGTTACTTTGTAACAAGAACAATATCAACTTTAATATTTAGCATATAATGAGAAGTACACAACCACATTACGACAATGGAAACTCCTACGATGTTATCGATGTTATTAATGATTATAACATAAACTTTTGTAGAGGTAACATAATAAAGTATGTTATACGAGCAGGTAAGAAGAAAGATGAACTACAAGACCTGCTAAAAGCACAAGATTATTTAAATAGAGAAATAGAACTAATAAGACAAAGCAAATAGATATGGAAAGATTTGATGACGAACTACACCACCATTTAAAAAGCGAAGAGGAAACTTTTGAATGCCAAGAGTGTGGAACACCAATAGAAAGAGAATACGGATATTGCAGTTGGGATTGTCATAAAGCATCAATGTTATAAAACAAAAGACAATGAAAATATTTTTATCAATAATTTTATGGATAGTAGTAGCCCGAGTATTTATGTGGGTTGGGAAAAGAATTTTTAAGGACAAAAATAAATTTTACGAATAATGATTTTACTTGTAGATGCTGATAGCTTGATTTTCGCAAGTTGTTATAGGAAAAGACAAACACCAGATGATAGTCCTTATTACGAAAAACTATTAGATGCTACTGATAAGTTTGATGAGCAGTTAATGGGTATTGTAAATGATCTGGAGGAACATTATGAAGTTGATAAGGTTCTTATATTTAGTGGTTCTTTAGGTAACTTTAGAAAGCTGATAACAAAGAAATACAAAGCCAATAGAACAAACCAACAAAAGCCACCATTATTAAACGAGGTACACGCATACGTTAAGGAAAAGCATAATTCTATTTATGGGTATGGTGTTGAAACAGATGATATGGTTTCAAGGTATTGGAATGATTTATCAAAAGAGTTTGGCAGAGATGAGGTTATGATTGTTTCAATAGATAAGGATTACAAACAGTTCCCTTGCTTGATGTACAACTACCATTATAAACACAAGGTGGTTTATGATATTACAGAAGATGAGGCAATGTATAATTTCTACGAGCAAATGATTGTAGGGGATACTGCTGACAATGTAAACTACTTTAAAGGTAAAGGAAAGAAGTTTGCAGAAAAGTATTTAGCTGATTGCGATAGTCATTACCAATATACAAAAAAGATGTATCAACTTTTCAAAGAGGTACACAAAGGAAAAGCAAAACAAAGGTACATAGAGTGCTATAATTTATTAAAATTAAGAACAAATTAATATGGAAACATTAAACAGGATTTACGAATATGTAAATGAAAAATTAGAGATTGATATCAAAGAAGATACAAGAAAAAGAAAATACGCAGAGGGTAGAGCATTGTTCTATGGCTTGTCAAAGAGTTTGACAAAAGAAACTTTAGGTACAATAGGAAACTATTTAGGTCGTGACCACGCCACAGTGTTACACGGAATTAAAAATATCTTACCAATTATAGACAAGAATTTAGTTGCAAACGCATATACCTATTTCGAAAACACAGAAGCACTACCAGATAATTTCTTTAAGAAGTTACAGTTGGATAACAACAAACTAAAGTATAAACTTGAGAAAGCAGAAAAGGTAATTAAAAAGATGCCATCACTAATAAAGATTTCTGAACTATTAGAAGAACTTGATGACAACCAATGTGCTGCTTTAGTTGAGAGAATGGAAGCATCTGCATATATGATTAAAAAAGAAAAGCATTACAATTTAGAACCTAAACAAATAGAGGGAGCATTAAGATAATGGAGAAACAAACATTAAGAGAGTTTAAAGACAAGCAATATAAATTTGTAAGAGATAACATTAACAACCATAAATTAAATTCATTAACAGGTTGGATAGATTTAGCTAAAGTAGATTTACAAAAAACAAGGAAAAAAAAGAAACGATACTAACATAAATTAAAGACAAGATGAACACACAAGAAATTAAAAGAGGAGAGTACATTGCTTATTACCCAATAAGTAAATTAAAAATGGCAACAGTAAATAGAGATACTGTAACAAAACACGCATATAATTTTAAAGAAAAATTAAATGATTACGGATGGATGATGCCAATAATAGCATCTGCAAATGGAGATGTTATAGAGGGACATCATAGAATACATAGTGCTAAACTTTTAAAACAAAAAACTATACCTGCTTACATTGTTGATTGGGTTAATACAAATAAAGAAGCAGATCATTTAAAAGCTATTATTAGTTTGAACAATGGAAATAAAGCGTGGACTACTGCTGATTATTTAAAATCATTTGCAAGGGATAATGAAAATTATAAAGTAGTTTATGAAGCACATCTAAAAAATATAAACAATATTTCTGTTGGTAATGTTGTAAATTGTTTCTTTGGAAAAACAAAAGGAGCTGGATTTAAAAGAGGTACATCTAAAATAATAGATTTAAAATTCTCTTTATACCTTTTAGAAAAAATATCTTTTTTAGTTGCTAAACACGGAAAAAGAAAGATACAGGCATACTGCGTTAGAGAAATGATTAATATCGGTTTTGTAGCAGCAAAAAGAAATATTAAAACAATGGATTTCTTATTTAATGAGTATGATAAAATGGCGATTGAAAACAATGGTGTTTTAACATCTATAACATCATTTAAACCAACTATGGAACTTTTCTTAAAATTAAGTCCTAAATCTAAATAATATGAAAATACTAAATCTATATGCTTGTTTAGGTGGTAACAGATACAAGTGGAACGAAGTAAAAGAAGATATAGAAGTAACAGCTATTGAACTTGACCCAGAAGCTGCAAGGTTGTACCAAGAACGTTTTCCGAATGACAAAGTAGTTGTAGCGGATGCACACCAATATTTACTTGACCATTATAAAGAATTTGATTTTATATGGAGTTCCCCTCCTTGTCCAACGCATAGCAGATCAAGATTTGCAAGGCACGAAACAACAACATCTGTTTATCCAGATATGAAGTTATACCAAGAAATACTATTATTGGACAATTACTTTAAAGGAAAATATGTGGTTGAGAATGTTATCCCTTTTTATACTCCTTTAATACCTGCTAAAAAAAGAGGTCGGCATTTATATTGGACTAACTTTAATTTACCTAATGATGTTGGAGAAAGAAAAGGTGGTATAATGGAGGGAAAAGATGAGGTTACCCAATGGTGTAAGTTTCATAACTACGACTTTAGAAAATACAAAGGAAAACAATCAACACAAAAAATGGCAAGAAACCTTGTGGATTATGAAGTTGGTAAAAAAATATTTGAAACAGCTTTAGGTATTATTAGAAAACAAGACATTAAACAAACAGAATTATTTTAAGATGAAATCGTTTATGAAAATAATAAATATATTAAAACTCATATTTTATGGTGTTCTAATAGCTTTATTATTAACTTTCATAAATGTATCAATAGCATTAATTTTTATAATATAATAAATGAAAAACGATAAGCAATTAGATTACTTAAAAGTAGTATTACTTGGTCAACTTACTATTGAAGCAATAGAAGATTTACAAGGAACTAACAAATACAAACAGAACATAAAAAATCAAGGGAACAAGTTTCTAAATATGTTAGAGAGTTATGTACAAGATGACTACAATACCGTTTACCTAAACAACCAAGAGATGACCACAAACGTATTGAGAAAGATTACTACGTTAATGGACAAGATAAAGAACTCGGACATAGATGAACTTGTAATGATTGATGCAATAATAGATAAATACATAGACAATCAAGAATGGTTTATGAAACACGCATCTGCTGACTTTTTAAAATTAGATTAAAATAAATTAAAAATAACTATATACTAATATGCAACTAATAAACATTCAAGAGGTTAGACCTAATGAAAACAATCCAAGATTTATAAAGGATTACAAATTCAAGAAACTTGTAAAATCTATTAAGGAGTTCCCAGAGATGTTAAAGTTAAGACCTATCGTAGTAAATAAGGATATGGTTGTGCTTGGTGGGAATATGCGTTTAAAAGCGTGTAAGGAAGCAGGACTTAATGAAGTGTGGATTTTAATAGCTGATGAATTAACAACAGATCAAGAGAGAGAGTTTATAGTAAAAGACAATGTAGGTTTTGGAGAATGGGATTGGGATGTATTAGCAAACGATTGGAATGGTCAGCAAGTAGACGATTGGGGATTAACAGTAGTACCATTTGAAGATAGTTTAGAAGAAGTATTAGAAAAACAAATAGCGAAACAAGATAAGGAAACAAACACTTGTGAAGTGTGTGGTAAAAATGTAATATGAAAGAAAACCAAAACAGAACCGAACACCATAAAAAAGCAATCATAGAAGCGTTGGAAAAATCTTTAGGGGTTGTCACAACTGCTTGTAAGATAGCAGGTGTAGGTAGAACTCAATTTTATCAATGGTTAAAAGATGATGAAGTATTTGCAAGACAAGTAAAAGATGTAGAGAACATAGCTTTAGATTTTGTAGAGAGTAAGTTGTTTGAGAACATAAGAGATGGTAAAACATCTGAAACTATATTTTATTTAAAAACAAAAGGTAAGGGTAGAGGTTATGTAGAAAGACAAGAGATAACTGGAGCTGATGGAATGCCTACTAAATTTGAAATAGAAATAATAAAGCGTGAAGATAAAAACTAATGTTGTTTTCGAACATCTTTTAAATTCAGACAAGAAGATTACAATAGAGCAGGGAGGAACAAGAAGTGGAAAAACCTATAATGTTCTTTTATATATTATCTTTAAATACTGTTTAGAGAATACAGGTAAGACAGTTACAATATGTAGGAAAACATTCCCAGCTGTTCGTAGTTCTGTTATGCGTGATTTTTTAGATATACTAAAGCAGTATAAATCATATTCAGAGTTAAGCCACAATAAGTCAAACCACGAGTACAAACTAAACGGAAACCTTATTGAGTTTATTTCTTTAGACCAACCACAAAAGGTAAGAGGTAGGAAAAGAAACTTACTATTTATAAATGAAGCAAACGAATTAGATTACGAAGATTGGCAGCAGTTAATCTTTAGAACAGAAGATAAAATAATTCTTGACTTTAATCCATCGGATGAATACCATTGGATATATGACAAGGTAATACCACGAGAAGATGCCGATTTCTATATTACTACTTATTTGGATAATAGCTTTCTTAATAAAAGCATTACTGAAGAAATAGAACGTTTAAAGGAAACAGATGAAACCTATTGGCAAATTTATGGATTAGGTTTGAAAGGTGTTTCTAAAGCTACTATATTTAATTACACAGAAGTAAACCACATACCACACGATGCAGAGTTTATAAGCTATGGAGCAGATGCAGGGTACTCCAATGACCCAACTACTTTAGTTTCTGTTTATCGTAAAGACCACAACCTATATATCAAAGAACATATATACCAAACACAAATGACTACCTACGATATTAGCAGGAAGTGGAAAGATATAGGTATTGAAAGAGAATTGATTTACTTTGATAGTGCTGAACCAAGATTAATCGAGGAGTTAAGAAGAATGGGTTTTAATGTACGACCAAGTTTAAAAGGTGCTGATAGTATCAACGCAGGGATAGACCTCTTAAAACGTTTTAAAATACATATAGAGAAAGACAGTCATAATTGCATACAAGAGTTTAGAAACTACAAATGGCAAGAGGACAGATCTGGAAAGATGATAAACAAACCAGTAGATAAAAATAACCACACAATCGATGCGGTCAGATACGCTACATATTCTGTATTAAGCAAACCTAACTTTGGAAGATACGCTATACAATAAAAATAAACACGACCTCTACATATTGTAAGGGTTTTTGTTTCTAAAATATTTAAGAATTAACTATATACTTATATGAAAGTCGATTTAATAGTACCTAATAGTTTAAACGAAGTTACTTTAGGACAATACCAAGAGTATTTAAAACTAAAGGATTTAACAGAAACACAACTATCATTCAAGATGATTGAAATATTTTGTGGGGTTAAAGCTGAATACGTTAGGTTATTAAAAGCAAGTGATGTTACAGATATTGTAAATATAATGTCTGCAATGTTTGAAAGCAAACCAAGTTTAGTACACACCTTTAAAATGGGTGGTGTTGAGTATGGGTTTATTCCTAACCTTGATGAGATGAGTTTTGGAGAATATATTGACCTTGATACCAGTATAGGAGATTGGGATAATATGAACAAGGCAATGGGTGTGTTATACAGACCAATAGAAATGAGAAAAGGAAACAGGTACACTATAAAGGAGTACGATGCAGGAGATACAGAGCATTTAAAAGATATGCCATTAGATGCTGTAATCAGTTCTATCCTTTTTTTTTATCATTTAGGGAACGAATTGTGTCAAATTACGATGAACTCTTTGGAGCAAACGGAGGAAACACTCTTACAAGAGTATCTCAATTCGGAACAAAGTGGGGTTGGTACTCAAGCGTTTATGCTCTCGCTCAATCAGATATTAGACGATTTGAAGATATCACTAAATTAAAAATGCACGAATGTTTATTATTTCTAACGTTTGAAAAAGAGAAACAAGAAATAGAGGCAAGTAATATAAAAAATAAATTCAATGCAGGGAATTAGAGGTTTTTACCAATTAACGGAAACAATAAAAGAGCAGCTACTAAATGATGTAAATGTCAATACTGTAACTACTGGAGATATAACAGAAATAGATTTATCTAAACAAACTATATTCCCTTTAAGTCATATTATTGTAAACAACGTAATCACAGAAGAACAATATTTGTCTTTTAACATTACAGTTATGGCAATGGATATTGTAGATGAAAGTAAAGAACCTACAACAGATATATTTAGAGGTAACGACAATGAGCAGGATGTACTGAATACTCAATTAGCAGTATTAAATAGATTGACAATGTTGTTAAGAAAAGGAAACTTGCATAGTGATTTATACCAGTTAGATGGTTCCCCTAATTGTGAGCCATTCTATGAAAGGTTTGAAAACAAGTTAGGTGGTTGGGCGTGTACCTTTGATGTATTTATTCAAAACGATATTAATATATGCAACTAAAAGAAACGCAGATAGCTTTAAATAAGTTTGCTAAATATGTTATACAACAAAGTAGAAGCAGATTAACTAAAGGTAGAAAAAAATATGGTTCTTATAATGACACAAAGAAACTATATAACAGTTTAGATAGTGATATAAAAGTTTCTAAAAATAGTTTTCAGTTAGAGTTTATGATGGAAAATTATGGTGTTTTTTTAGATAAAGGTGTAAAAGGTAAAACATCAAGTTCTAAAGCACCAAACAGTCCATTTAGGTTTGGTAGTGGTACAGGTAAAAAAGGTGGTTTAACAAATGGAATAAATAAATGGGTAAGAAGAAAAGGTTTTCAGTTTAGAGATAAGAAAGGTAGGTTTATGAGTTATGATAGTACCGCTTTTTTAATCAGTAGAAGCATATATAATAAAGGAACTAAACCAAGTTTATTCTTTACAAAACCATTTGAAAAAGCATTTAAGAACTTGCCTAAAGAAATAGTTACAGCATACGCATTAGATGTAGAAAAACTTTTAGGTAATACAATAAAAGACAATTTAAAATAATATACAATGGCAATAAATTTAAGAAGTCCGTATTATGTAAATTATGGGGATGATGAAATGGCTTATTCTATCCTTAAACTATATGTATGGACTGGTCCAACAGAAGATATTCCAGCTACACCTCAATACACTTTGAGAAAGAATGTAATTACTGGAGAAACAGAGAACTATTATGAGGTTTCAGAACTTATAAGGGATTATTTAGATTTAACTTTTAATAATACATATGAAGACAACCAAGTGCTTTATGTAAAAACAGTTTTAACTGGGTACGAAAGTGATGGTTCAGAAATAACTACTGACGAATTAACAAAATTTGCTTTTGATGGTTATTCTTATTTTGAGGAAAATGGTTTTGATGTAGAAGATAATCCATTGATGATTTCTAACAGACAAATATTCGCACTTGCTGACAACCTTGTTAGAGTTCCAATAAACACAAAAAACAACCCTACCATTACTTTTCTAAAAAATGGTGTTATAGTAGGTACATATAGTTACAATAGTAGTACAGATACAGAAGACCAGATTAAATACATCACATTAGGTGGTACTACTGATGACGATAGTTATATAGATAGGATTTTAAATGATGGTGGAGTATATGAAGCTAATAAATGTATCGTAGCTTTCTTGGATGAATACGAGGTCGGAGAAGTTGATGAAATTAGAGTAAGCGATGACAATGTAGAACTTGAAACAGTAAAGGTTAAAACTTTAGAAGAATGCAAATACAGTCCAAAGAAAGTAACGTTTATAAATAAGTTTGGAGCATTACAAGATATGTATTTCTTTAAAAAGTCAGTTGAGAAAATGACTGTTAAAAAAGAAACTTACAAATCAAATATTTTAAGTGGTGGCACATACAATAGAACGCATCACGTTAACAGAGAATTTAATGTAGTTGGAAAAGAAAGCGTTACTTTTAGTAGTGGTTTTTTAAGTGAGGAATACAACGAAGTGTTTAAACAAATGATGTTGTCTGAAAAGGTTTGGTTTACAAATGAAAAATCTGAAGCAATACCAATCAACGTTAAGACATCAAACATCACTTATAAGACATCTTTAAATGATAGGTTGGTAGAATACACTTTTGATTTTGATAATTCATTTGACACGATAAACAACATTCGATAGATGCAGGTAATTCAGTTATACATAGGTGGGCAAAGAGTTGATATGTTCAAGGATGAGAGTGTAAGTATTACGCAATCAATTCAAAACGTAAAAGATATCGGTAAGGTGTTTACTGACTTTTCAAAAACGTTTAGTTTACCAGCAAGTAAAACAAATAATAAAATATTTAAACATTATTACAATTTTGATATCGTTGGAGGTTTTGATGCAAGATTTAAAGTTAATGCAACAATAGAATTAAATAATCTACCTTTTAAAAATGGTAAAATAAAACTTGAAGGAGTAAGTTTAAAAAATAATAAACCACATACATACAAGGTTACTTTCTTTGGTGGAATTGTAACACTAAAAGATTTATTAGGGGAAGATAAATTGAGTGTTTTAGAAAGTTTAAATATATCTCCAAGTCCAATTTATGATGAAGATAATTTAAAAAGTCATTTAAGATTAAATCCAGCAACAAACGATTTAATAGTTCCGCTTATAACACATACGCAAAGATTGTATTATCACACATCACAAGACGTTGCTAATACTGGTAATTTACATTGGCACGGAGGTGGTGGTCAGCACGTTCACGGATTAGTATGGAGTGAATTAAAATACGCTTTAAGAATACATAATATAATTCAAGCAATACAAACTAAATACAATATAAACTTTTCAGATGATTTCTTTAACACTACCAATTCTGTTTACTATGATTTGTTTATGTGGTTGCATAGAAAAAAGGGAAACGTTACACAAGGAACTGAAACAACCTTTGTGCAGCAAATAACTACTTTTCCAGATTTTACATCTGGAGAGTATTTAGAATGTAGTGACGATTTAGGTTTTTCAATAGTTGAATTAAAAGAAGATATTGATATTAATGAATTTTACTATAAAATTGTTAGAACAAGCACATCTCCTATAAGTGTACAAATATTAAGAAACGGTTTAGTTGTTGCTGAAGAAACAAATATAACAAGTACAAATATAGATATTCAGATACCGCAATCAAGTTGGCAAACTGGAAACTTTACTGTTATTTTTGAATTTGAAGCATCTATGACATTAACATCAACTGGTTTTTATTTAAGAGCAAGGCAAGGGGATAGTGATGAAGTTAATGAAAACGTATTAGCTACAAATGTAGGTTTGACAGAAACCTTTGATTTTATTATCACACAACAAATACCAGAAATAAAGGTTATTGATTTTTTAACCAACTTGTTTAAAATGTTCAATCTTACGTCTTATGTTGATGATAATGATGTAATACAAATTTTACCATTAGATGATTATTATGCAGCTGGTGGTTCTTATGATATTACAAAATATATAGACGTAGAAAAAAGTCAAGTAAATATTGCATTGCCTTATAAACAAGTTTCTTTTTCTTATGAAGATACAGAAACAGTTTTTGCTGCTTTTCATAATCAACTAAACAATAATGAGTTTAGTAAAATAAGTTACACACAAACAGTAAATAATGAACAAGTTGATGGTTCGTTATATGATATTAAACCGAGTTTTTCAGTTATGAAATACGAAAGGTTGATTGATGCAGATGATAATTCACAGACATCAATACAATGGGGTTTTTATGTAGATGATAATTTTGAACCTTATATTGGTAAACCTTTAATATTCTACCCAGTTCACACACAAATTAAAGATGGTACAACAAATGAAGAAATAAGTTATGTAACCTCTTTAAATGCAGATGGTACTTTTGCAACACACGAAGATATAGTTGGAAGTATAAATATGCCATCTAATTACACATCTTTTTCAAGTGACACAACAACACCAACTTTGAATTTTAATGCAGAATTAAACGAGTATCATAACACTACATTTACATCAACATTGTTTAAAGAATATTATGAAGATTACATTCAAGGTGTTTTTAATTTAAAAAATAGGGTTTCAAAAGTAACTGCTTATCTACCATTAAAGGTATTGCTTAATTATTCATTAGCTGATAGGTTTGTAATAAATGGAAATAGCTATAAAATTAATTCAATAACAACTAATTTAGAAAGTGGCAAATCTGAATTAGAATTATTAAACGACCTATGATAAAGAATATATTAGATTTATTAAAGTTTGCAAAAGGAGAAACAGAGAGCATACAAATAGCACAGGGTAAATACAAGCTACCTATGACATTAAAAGAGGGGTACAAAGCAATAAAACAAGAAATAATATGGCAGAAAAAGTAGTAGTTGAATTAGAAGCTAAAACTGGTAAAGCAGAAGCAAGTTTACAAGACGTTGCTAATGCTATTAAAGATATTGGTAAACAAAATGAAGAAGTAGTAAAAAGCCAATCTAAATTAGGTAAGGGCATTAAATCATTAGGTAAAGGTTTTAAAGGTTTAGGTCTTGCTATGAAAGCTGCTGGTTTTGCAATAATAATGAAAATTGTTGACAAACTTGGAGAAGCATTAATGAGAAACCAAGAAATTGCCGATACAGTTAATACTGTTTTTACTGCAATAGGGATTGTATTTAAACAAGTTTCTGATGTAATGTTAAATGTGTTTAAAAGCGTATCCGATGCTACTGGTGGTTTTGATGCTTTACAAAAAGTTTTAGGGGGTGCTTTAAGTATATCTATTAATCTTGTTGTAGGTGCTATTCAAGGTATGATGCTTGGAGTTAAGAAAGCACAATTAGCTTGGGAAGAGAGTTTTTTAGGAGATGGAGACCCAAAAACAATAAAGAGATTAAATTTAGAAATTGAAGAGGTTGGGAATAAGTTAGATGAAACTGGGGACAGAATTAAAAAAGCAGGTTCTGATATTTCTGATAATTTTATAGAAGCCGTAGGAGAAGTAGGGGAATTAGCCACAGGTGTTGCAGAGGGTGTTTCAAATGCTATTGAAAAAATAGATGTTAAATCTGCCTTTAGTCAAGCGAAAAGAGTTGTTCAAAACAAAAAGAATTATGGTTTATTAGAAGCACAAAGCCAAAGATTAATTGAGAAATATGATTTAGAAGCAGAAACACAAAGGCAAATAAGAGATGACGAAAGAAAGAGTGTAGCAGAAAGAATAAAGGCAAATGATGAATTGCTAAATGTTTTAAATAAACAAGCAAGTGAAGAAAAGAAAGCGATTGATATTCGTATTTCTGCATTACAAGAACAAGTAAGGTTAGAGGGAGAAAGTGCAGAATTAACTAAAGAGTTGTATGACCTTAATACTGAATTAATAGCTATTGATGCAAAGGTAGCAGGTTTTAAATCAGAACAATTAGTTAATGAGGCAGCTTTACAGAAAGAGAACATAGAACTTTTAAACACAAAAAAAGAGAGTGAAAATAAATTATCTTTAGAACAAAAAAGGTTTAATGCCGAGCAAATAGAAGATGAACTTTTAAGGTTAGAGAAATTAAAAGAGGTTGATGAATTAGAAGCTGAACAAGAAACTATTAGATTACAAGCAATAGTTGATAATGCAAATGCAGGGACACAAGCAAAGATTGATGCCCAAATAGCATTAGATGAATTTACAAAACAATCAGAACAAACAAGTGTCACAAGGGCAAAAGAAATTTCAAAAGCAAAAATAGATATTGCTAAAAAAGAGGAAGATGCAAAAAAAGCATCTCTTAATGGTTATGCATCTGCTTTAAGCGAAATCTCTGGTGTTATTGGTCAAGAAACTGCTGCTGGTAAATCTATTGCTATTGCATCATCTTTAGTGAATACTTATGCATCCATAAGTGGACAATTAAGTGCCTTTTCAAAAGTACCAGTGCCTGGTTATGCTATTGCACAAGCAATCGCTACTGGTGTTGTAGGTTTTGCGAATGTTAAAAAAATAGCAAGTGTAAAAATACCGAAATCAAGTGGTGGTGGTGGAGGTAGTGTTGGTTCTCCTCCATCTGCTACTGTGTCTACACCTCCTGCATTTAATGTTGTTGGTGCAAGTGATACAAACCAATTAGCGAGTGCAATAGGTAGCCAATCACAAGAGCCAACAAGAGCATATGTGGTTTCTAATGATGTAACTACTGCACAATCAATGGATAGGAATATTGTAGATGGAGCATCTATTTAAAACCTTTTGGTTTTGATTTAAAAAGACAAAATAAAAACATTATAACTATATACAAATATGAATATAATAGAGTTAATATTAGACGAAGATAATAACGAAATTGGAATTGAAGCTATTAGCGTAGTTGAAAACCCTGCTATTGAAGAGGACTTTGTTGCTTTGAATAGTAATATTATAGAATTAAAAGAAGCTGATAAAGAAAAGAAGTTACTTGTTGGTGCTTTATTGATACCTAACAAACCTATATACAGAAGAAGTGGAGATGAGGAGTATTATATATACTTTTCAAAAGATACTGTTGTTAAAGCATCTCAAATGTATTTAATGAATGGTAACCAAAGCAAAGCTACTTTAGAACACGAACACGATATAAATGGACTTACACTTGTTGAAAGTTGGATAGTTGAAGATGAGGTTCACGATAAGTCAAGAAAGTTTGGTATGAATGTTCCAGTAGGAACTTGGATGGGTTCTGTTAAAGTAAATAATGATGAGGTTTGGAATGACTTTGTAAAAACTGGTAAGGTAAAAGGTTTTAGTATTGAGGGTTACTTTGCAGATAAAATGGAAAGACCTAAAGAACCGATTTCAGATCTGCAAGAAGAGTTAAAAGCGATAGAGGAAGCAGAAGCAGAATATATGTTATCTCAAATTAAGGCGGTTATTAAAAACGATAAACGACTTAAAAAAGGCAAGAGAACAGAAATGGAAAGTTTTTCTGACTATCCACAATCAGTAAGTAACAATGCTAAAAGAGGTATTGAATTAAATAAGAAAGTAAATAACAAGTGTGCTACACAAGTTGGCAAGGTAAGAGCACAACAATTAGCAGACCGAAAACCTGTAAGTATGGAAACTATCAAACGTATGTTTTCATATTTAAGTAGAGCAGAGGAATACTACAAGACAGGAGATACCGAAGCGTGTGGTTATATATCTTATTTATTATGGGGTGGTAAATCGGCAAAGAGTTGGGCAGAGAGCAAAATAAAACAAGATGAGAAAAAATAACAATACCACACCAAGTAGAACAAGTCCTAAATCAAGCAAAAGAGGTTGTTTGTGTAAGAACAATACATACTCTAAAAAGTGTTGTGATGGTAGCTTACAAGCACAAGGAATAGGTAGAACCTCGACTACTGTATAAACGAAAATACAAATTAATTATTTTAATACTATATATTTATATGAAACCAAGTGAAATGTTAAGTCAAGTAAAAACTCTTTTAGGAGTTGAGGTAAAACTTGAACAAATGAAATTAGAAAACGGAACTGTTTTAGAAGCAGATGCGTTTGCAGAGGGTAACGAAATCTTTATTGTAACCGAAGATGAGCGAGTAGCTTTACCAGTAGGGGAATACGTTTTAGAAGATGGTCAAACTTTAGTAATCGAAGAAGAAGGTCTTATTAAAGAATTGAAATCTGAAAACGAAGAAGCTAAAGAAGAAGAGGTAGAAGTAGAAGCTGAAGAAGAAGAAAAAGAAGAAGAAATGGGTTACGCTACTAAAGAAGAACTTGCAGAGGTTAAATCAATGATTGAAGAAATCAAAGCAATGTTAGAACCTAAAGAGGAGATGAGTGAAGAGCCAAAAGAAGAATTAAAAGAGGAAGTAGAACTTTCTGAAGTTCCTCAAGAGGTTGTTAATGAAATCCCAGAAGAAGTAAAACAAGAATTATCTGAACCTGCTGCTGAACCAATTAACACAAACGCAGAAGTTTCAAAAACACAAGTAAAATTCAATATTGCATCTAAAAGAAAGATGTCTACATTGGATAGAGTAATGAGTAAAATGAATAAATTTTAATAACAAATAAATTAAATAAAAATGAGTGTATCTTTAACATCAAGCTATAACGGGGAATTCTCGGGTAAATTTATAGCGAGTGCATTATTATCAGCATCAACTTTAGATAGTGGTGCTATTTCAATTCTACCAAACGTAAAGTTTAAATCTGTTATCCAAAAAGGAGCAACTGATGACATCGTAAAAGATGCATCTTGTGACTTTGTAACTAATCAAGGAACTTTAACTTTAACGGAAGCAGTATTGCAACCAGAAGAGTTTCAAGTAAATTTAGAACTATGTAAGAAAGACCTACATAATTCGTGGCAGGCTGCCCAGATGGGGTACTCATCATTCGATAATTTAGCACCATCTTTTGCAGAATTTGTAATTGCTCACGTTGCTGCAAAGGTAGCTGATAGAACAGAGAAAAACATTTGGAGTGGAGCAACTGCAACAAGTGGACAATTCGATGGATTTACTGCAAAGTTAACTGCTGATACAGATGTAATCGATGTAACTGCTGGAACTGTAACTGCTGCAAACGTAATCGCTGAATTAGGAAAAGTAGTAGATGCTATTCCAACTGCTGTTTACGGACAAGAAGATTTAACATTATATGTATCTTCAAATGTAGCAAGAGCATACATTAGAGCATTAGGAGGTTTCGCTGCAACTATTGGAGCAAATGGTTCTGACAACAAAGGAACTCAATGGTACAACGGAGGAGAATTATCTTTCGATGGTATCAACATTTTCGTAGCTAAAGGATTAGCTGATAACACAATGGTAGCTGCACAAAAATCAAACTTATATTTTGGAACTGGTTTATTAAACGACCAAAACGAAGTAAAAGTAATTGATATGTCAGATATCGATGGTTCTCAAAATGTTAGAGTAATTATGAGATTTACCGCAGGTGTACAACACGTTTTCGGTGGAGATATCGTACTTTATTCTTAAAATTAATTAATAATCATTAAAGGGGGTGGGTATGCGAAATGCACATCTACCCTTTTTTATTTAAAACAATATAAAAACTATGGCTTGTTCATTAACAACTGGACGTAAAGTACCTTGTAAATCGGCAGTAGGTGGTATTAAAACTATTTACTTTGCTGACTATGGAACTTTAGGAGATGCTACTATCGTAGCAGGAGAGATTACTGGTTTAGCAGGAACTCCAGATTTTTTCCAATTTGATGTAAAAGGTAGTTCTGCTTTAGAAACTGCAATTAATTCATCAAGAGAAAATGGAACAACTTTCTATGAAAGTACATTAACTATGTCTTTAACATTCCAAGACAAAGCAACTCAAGAAGAGTTGAAACTAATTGCACACGCAAGACCTCACGTTGCTATTGAAGATTATAATGGGAATTATTTCTTATTAGGATTGGAACACGGAGCAGAGGTAACAGGTGGTTCTATTACAAGTGGAGCAGCAATGGGAGATTTAAGTGGTTACTCTTTAACGATTGTAGCACAAGAAACTGCACCTCCTTACTTTGTAACATCAACAGTAATTACAGATGATGCATCTGCGGTTCAAATTGACCCAACTGCATAATTAAATTTAACTTTATATTAAAGGGGTATCTTAACGGATACCCTTTTTTTATTTAATACATACAAAAAATAGTATTTGTTACTATATACTAATATGAAAGTATTAACGACAAGTACAGATGCACAAACTTTAAAAGTAATACCACGAGAATATGTGGGTACAGTTACTTTAAAATTAAGAGATGATAGCACCAATGAGGTTACTACTGCAAGTGTAAATACAGTTACCGATAAAGATTATTTAAGCGTTTCTTATGCCTTTAATCTAAAAGAGGGTAGATATTATGATTTAACTCTTTTAAATGGTTCTAATGTAGTTTATTTAGATAAAATATTCTGTACAGATCAAACAATAAACCAAGATACCAACGACTACTATTCAGTTAATAAAGATGAGTATGTAAGTAAAGATGGTAATAATGATTATATAGTTTTATAATATGAATGATTTAAGAGTATTAAATTTATCGACTTATACAAGTCCTAAAATAAAAGAAACAAAGACAGATAACTTTGTTGCTTATGGAGAGGACAATAACTACTTTCAGTTTTTAATTGATAGATATAATGGTAGTGCTACAAACAATGCTATTATAAATGGAATGTCAGAGATGATATTTGGTAGAGGTTTAGATGCAACAGATAGCAATAGAAAGCCAGAGGCATACGCACAAATGATTACTTTGTTTCACGATGATTGTGTAAGAAGATTGTCAAGTGATTTAAAACTAATGGGGCAATGTGCAATGCAAGTTATTTATTCAAAGGATAGAAAAACGATTGCAAGAGTTGAGCATATACCTGTTGAAACATTACGAGCAGAAAAGTGTAACGAAAAAGGGGAGATAGAAGCGTATTATATGCACCCAGATTGGGCGAACTATAAAAAGAATGATACTTTAAAAAGAATAGAAGCATTTGGTTATGGTAACGAGCCAATACAAATCTATTATGTAAAACCTTATAAGGCAGGATACAAATATTATTCTCCAGTAGATTATCAAGGTGGGATACAATATGCAGAATTAGAAGAAGAAATATCTAACTACCATATTAATAACATTATGAATGGGTTAGCACCAAGTATGTTAATTAACTTTAATAATGGTACACCAGACCCAGAACAAAGACAATTAATAGAAAACAGAATTTATCAAAAGTTTAGTGGTAGTTCTAATAGTGGTAAGTTTATTTTATCTTTTAACGATGATGCAAATACTGCTGCAAGTATAGAACCAATTCAATTAAGTGATGCACATAACCAATACCAATTCCTTTCAGATGAAAGTATGCGTAAAATTATGGTAGCACACCGAGTTGTATCTCCAATGTTATTAGGTGTAAAAGATAGTAGTGGTTTAGGTAATAATGCAGACGAATTAAAAACTGCATCTTTATTAATGGATAACACAGTTATTAGACCATTTCAGACACTTTTAATAAATGCCTTTGATGATATATTAGCTTACAATGATATTAGCTTAAATCTATACTTTAAAACATTACAACCTTTAGAATTTAAAGAGTTAGATAATGTTGTAGATGGGGAAACAAGAGAAGAGGAAACTGGTGTTAAGTTAGCAAAAGAAAACGAGGATTTCAATGACGAAGAAATGCTTAATGCTTTAGATGGAGAAGAAATATCTGACGAGTGGGAGCTTGTAGAGAAAAGAGAATATTCAGAAGATAACGAAAGCGTAGAAGATTGGGCAGGTAGTTTGGTAAAGGAAAAGAAAAGCACCTTAAATAAATTAGCTGACTTTATTAAATCAAAACCAAACGACAAAAGTAAATTAGATAAAAGTTTTTACAAGGTTAGATACGAGTATTCAGAAAAGTATTCAAGTGATAACTCAAGAAACTTTTGTACAACAATGATGGGTAGAACATCAAAGGGTGTTGTTTATAGAAAAGAAGATATAGACCAAGCAAGTTTTAGTGGTGTAAATAAATCATTCGGTCACAAAGGAAACAACTACTCACTTTTTAAATACAAGGGTGGAGTTAATTGTGGACATTATTGGTCTGAAAACCTTTATAGGTTAAAATCTAAAACTGAAAAGTATATATCAAAGGGTAAGGAAGTTGATAGCATACCGAAGAGTTACACACCAAAAGGAGAAGAATATAGGACATCTGAAATAGCACCAAAGGATATGCCTAACAATGGACATCACCCAAATTATAAAGGATAAAATATGGCAACTGCATTATTTATAAGTAGAACAGATTTAATAAAGAATAGCATCCTTGATGGGAATGTAGATACGGACAAGTTTATACAATTCATTAAGATAGCACAACAAATAGATATCCAAAATTATTTAGGTACTGATTTATACAACAAGATTAGTGCTGATATTATAGCAGATAATTTAACAGGTGCTTATTTAGATTTGGTAAATGATTATGTACAACCAATGCTAATCCACTATGCGATGATGCAATACCTACCTTTTGCAGCATATCAAATTAAGAATGGCGGTATCAGTAAGCACAATTCAGAGAATGCAGAAAGTGTTTCAAAGGATGAGGTTGATTATTTAGTAAATAAGGAAAGAAACTTTGCAGAGTATTATACTCGTAGATTTATAGATTATATTAGTTTCCACGAAGAAGATTTTCCAGAGTACAATAGTAATAACAATGAGGACATAAGTCCCGATACAAATGATTTATTCAATGGATGGGTGTTATAAACCAAAAAAAGAAAACATTGTTAAACTTAAAAAGTATTTAACAAAAGATAAAAAAGAAAAAGATGGCAAACGAAATATACGATAGCACTTGGTGGGGTAATACGATTGATACTGCATCTTCTATTGGTACATCAACAGAGATGATACAAGGTCAGTTCAATCTTACGAAGTTAGGAGATGAATTAGTTACTAATGGAAGTTTTGCTACTGATAGTGATTGGATTAAACTTAATGGTACTACAATAAGTGGAGGTGTTGCGAGAGTTGTCGCTGATGGAAATATTGAAGCTGGTTCAAGTAACTGGACTTTAAAACAAACAGTATTTGAGGAAAATAAAACATACCAAGTAACATTTAGAGCAAGACAAGTATCTGGTAGTGGAACATTTCAAGTAGGTAGAGATTACTATTCTTTTGTAGACAAAGTTATAACCTCAAGTTTTGTAGAATATAGTTTTACAGTTAATTCTGAAAGTTTAAATTTTGATGGTTATTTAGTTTTTGGTGGAAGAACAAGTGGAGATGTGTTTGAAGTTGACAACGTATCAGTAAAAGAAGTAAGAGCAACAACAGTAGAAGCTAAAAAATGTTTAGCTGATACAATTCATAGAATAGGATTACAAGACATACAAAACTAAAAACAATGGCAAAACCAAAATTAGCATTAATACCAGCTGCACAAGGCACAAGTTTATACTCCGTACTACCATCGAGTGGTGTGGGAGATTTCAGCTTTACTCGTAGCGGTTCGGCAACAAGAATAAACGCACAAGGACTAATAGAAACAGTTGCAAGTGGTGTTTCAAGATTAAACTACCCATTGATTGATGGTGTTGTAAAAGGATGTCCACATCACATTTTAGAGCCACAGAGATTGCAGTTAGTACAGTATTCAGAAGATTTTAGTAATTCTTATTGGGGTACAGCAAGAATAGAAACGCCTTATATTGCAGATGTTTTATCGCCAGATGGAACTTTAAATGCATATACTTTAGAAATATCAAGCGGACAAACTGGTGGCGGTGGAGTTTTTAAAGGATTATCTGTTACTGGAGATAATAGTTTTTCTGTATTTGCAAAGAAAAAAACTGCTAATTATTTAGCTTTAGGAGATACTGGATTAACAACTAATGCTGTTTATTTTGATTTAGAAAATGGAGTTGTAGGAACTACATATAACGCAACTGGAGAGATACAAGATTTTGGTAATGGGTGGTACAGATGCACAATGAAATACACTTTAACATCTACTGGTAATAAATTTATCTATTTATCAAATATAGATGGAACAATAATTGGCGGTGTTGTTGGTGGCGATAGTATTTACATATACGGCGCACAAATTGAAAGTGGTTCTTTTCCAACCTCTTACATTCCCAACTACGGAACTGCTGCTGGTGTTACTCGTTCAGCTGAAACTGCTACTGGTTCTGGAGATGCAGATACTTTTAATGATAGTGAGGGTGTTTTGATGGCAGAGATAAGTGCATTAGCTAATGATGGAATAAGAGTAATTACATTATCTAATGGAAGTAATGCGGAAAGAATACTTTTATCTTATAACCAAAATGGTAGATTAGATGTAAATATTATTGAAAACGACAGTTATCAAGCTGTTTTTAATTACACAAATATAAATTCAATTGAATTTAATAAAATATTGATTTCTTATAAGCAAAATGATTTTAAACTTTGGTTAAATGGTTTTCAAGTAGGTAGTGTTGAAAATGGAAACACTCCAGTAGGTCTAAATACATTAAATTTTGGTGCAACTTATAATGCGTCTGTTGAATCTTTCTACGGTAACACTAAACAACTTCAATACTTTGACACTGCATTAACAAATAGCGAATTAGAACAACTAACGTCTTGGGTATCTTTTCAAGAGATGGCTGAAGGACAATTATACACAATAGAATAGATATGGCACAAACTTTAAAATTCGGTAACGGAACTTGGGCAACTAAAAAGGGTTCTACTCTTGCTTATAATGATGAGGATGGAAACTATAAACCATTACCATTTACATATACTGGTGCTGGTAAAGGTACAAGAGTTAACAAAGAGGGTTTAATTGAGGTTGTAGAAAACGACAGACCAAGAATAGATTATTTAGATAGCGAAGATGGTGTATTTCTTTTGGAAAAGGCATCGACAAATTTGGTTACTTATTCAGAAGATTTTAGTAATGCTGCTTGGACTAAAACTGGAGCAACTACTGTTGCATCTAATACAGTTATTTCTCCAGATGGTAATTTAAATGGAAGCACAATAAGCGGTTTAACTGGTAGTGGTAGTAATGATATTTATTTTATAACTGGAGTAAATCCAGCAAGTAAAACATATTGTGCATCGGTTTATTTAAAAGGAGAGGGTACGTTGCGACTACAAACATCAAACAACGTAAATCAAGGTATTTCTAAAACTATTACTCTAACAAGCAACTGGAAAAGACATTCAGTTATAGGAACTTTTAATTCTACATCTGGTAATTTATCAGTTACAATCGATGACACTACTGCAACTGCTACTCAATTTGATATTTGGGGAGCAATGCTTGAGGAAAATTCAATAGCATCTTCATACATCCCAACACAAGGCACAATCCAAACTAGAGTGGCTGAAACTGCAAGTGGTTCTGGAAACTCGGAAGTATTTAATAGTTCAGAGGGGGTATTGTTTGTAGAAATGAGTGCTTCTGATAATAATTCAAGAATATCATTAAGTGATGGAAGTACAAGCAACAGAGTATCTTTTAAAATTACTGATGATAATATAGATTTTCAATACAGAGTAGGAGGGAATTATTCATATAGAGTAAATGTGGATGTAAATAATTATTTAAATAATAAGATACTAATGTCATATAATAATGGGTTATTTGTTGGTTATTTAAACGGATTTCCTATAAGTAATAAAATTAGTGGAGTTTCTTTAGCTGATGGGGTTGTAAATAGGTTAAATCTAAATGATGGAGATGCTTCCGATGGTTTTAAAGGTAGGATAAAAGAAATTGGCTACTACGATGAAATTTTAACAGACGAAGAATTGGAGTATATGACAAGTTATAGGTCATTATCAGCAATGTTAAAAGAATTAAATATAAAAGCATTATAAAATGGCAAAACAATTAAAATTTGGTAATGGAGAATGGTATGGAGCAGATGGCTCTATCCTTGCATACAACGATTTAAACGATAACTATAAGCCACTTCCTTTCAAATTTGAGCGTGGAAGTTCAGCAACAAGAGTAAATAAAGAAGGGTTGATTGAATTAGTTGGTAGTAATCAACCAAGAGTAGATTATAAAGACAGTAGTGATGGTGTGTTTCTTTTGGAGAAGGAAGCTACAAATTTAGTTAATTATAGTAGTGATTTATCCGTTCTGTCTAAAGTATCAGTAGGAACTGCATCTTCCCCAGTTGCAACTGCAAATTACGATATTGCACCAGATGGAACAATGACTGCAACGAGAGTTGTTTTTGATTTAAACGGAGGCAATACATATAACGATAGAAGTATATTAAGACAAGCTATACCAGTAGGTAGTAATTATTACTTTTCTATTTATGTAAAAAGTACAAATGGAACAGAACAAAAAGTTTTTTGGCACGATGGAGGAGAAGTAACGCCAGTAACAGTAACTAATGAATGGAAAAGAATTACTTATGACGCAAGAAGTAATGTATCTTATGGAGGAATTGCTTTAAATGGATTAGATGGTGTAGATACATCTGACATTTTAGTATGGGGTTTTCAAATAGAAACTGGAAACGTAGCATCTTCCTACATCCCAACCTCTGGCTCAACAGTACAACGTGCTGCTGAAACCGCTTCTGGTTCTGGTAGTTCTGGAGTTTTTAATGATAGTGAGGGAATTCTATATGCCAACATAGCTGCGAATGCTGATGATTCAACTTATAGAAGTATAAGTATCAATAATGGCTCAACATCAAACTATGTACAAATAGGGTTTGACTCATCTGGTTCAAATAAAATATTTGGTAACATTAGACCAAGTGGTAGTTCTTTTTCAGTAACTACAAGTAATATAGTCAATTTTAATAAGGTTTTAATAAAATATAAAGTTAATGATTGCTCTCTTTGGATTAATGGATTCGAAGTTGGTATTGACTTAAACGGAGTAGTTCCTTCTGGATTAAATGAATTAGGTTTTGATACTGGAGGTGTTGCAACTTGGTATGGTAAAGCAAAAGAAATAGCATACTATGATGAAATTTTGACAGATGAAGAATTGGAGTATATGACAAGTTATAGGTCATTATCAGAAATGTTAAAAGAATTAAATATAAAAGCATTATAAAATGGCAAAACAATTAAAATTTGGTAATGGCGAATGGTATGGAGCAGATGGCTCTATCCTTGCATACAACGATTTAAACGATAACTATAAGCCGCTTCCTTTCAAATTTGAGCGTGGAAGTTCAGCAACAAGAGTAAATAAAGAAGGGTTGATTGAAGTAGTTGGTGGTAATCAACCAAGAATAGATTATAAAGACAGTAGTGATGGTGTGTTTCTTTTGGAGAAGGCAGCTACAAATTCAATTACTTATTCGGAAGATTTTAGTAATTCAGTATGGAGTACTTGGCAATCAACTAAAACATTATCAAATAACATTAATCCAAAAGGAACAAATGGTTACTACGAAATTTCACATACTGGAAGTTCATCAGATAATCCAAATACAAGATTAACAAATGTTTCTTTAAATGGTTCTTATACGTTAAGTTTCTTTATTAAAATAAATCAGTCAAGGTATATTTCTTTATCAATAGAAGATTATAATGGAGATAGAGCAAGAGTGTACTTTGATACAATAAATAAAACATTTACAACAATTAGTAATGTAGGTTCTCCTATAACTAATACATCTTATAGTGAATTTTCAAATGGTTGGATTAGAATATCACTATCAGTAAACTTATTAAATGCAGTTTACGATGAAGTAGGTATAGGTATATACAACCCAAGTGGTTCTTTTCCATCTGCAAGTGGAGAAGTTATTTCTGTTTTTGGAGCAATGATTGAACAAGGCAGTTACGCATCTTCATACATCCCAACACAAGGTTCTACTCAAACTCGTTTAGCTGAAACTGCTAATGGTTCTGGTAGTTCTGGAGCGTTTAATGATAGTGAAGGTGTACTATTTGCTAATATACAAGGATTAAATGAAGTTTATAGATTAGGTATTTCAGAAAATGCATCAACCTCTAATAGAATTTTAATAGGTCAAAGTAGTAGCTTTTTATCATATGTAGTTACCTCTGGTTCAACACCAGTTGTAAATAATAATGTTAGTGGATATGGATTAAATCAAAAATTAAAAATAGCTGCTAAATACAAGCAGAACGATTTCGCTTTATGGGTAAATGGTTTTGAGGTTGTTACAGTTTCAAGTGGTAATACACCAACTAATTTAAACTCATTAGATTTTAAGGGTCAAGGGGCTAATGCTTACATAAAAACAAAAGAATTAGCATACTATGATGAAGTTTTGACAGACCTTGAATTAGAAACGCTTACATCTTACAGAACTTGGGAAGAAATGGTAAACGAATTAAACTTAAATATTATACACAATGAGTAATACACTTAAACTGGGTAACGGACAATGGGCAACTGGTAAAGATACCTTGCTTGGGTACAATTCAGAAAATAACAATATAAAGCCATTACCCTTTTCATTCAGCAGAGATAGTAGTGCTACTGTTGTAAACAAAGATGGTTTAATCGAAACTGTTGGTAGTGGAAAACCAAGAATAGATTTTAAGGATAATACTAAAGGTGCTTTGTTGTTAGAGCCAGAGAGGAGAAATATAGTTTTAACAAGTGCAAGTGGTACTTATGGTAATAATCCAGCATCTGAAACAAATATAATTTCTCCAGATGGCACAAACAACGCAGTAATACCAACCCCCAATGGTAATTCTGATAGATACCAATACACAATAAGCGGAGGAACATATTCTACAAACACAAAACTGGCTTATTCTTGGTATAGAAAAAGAATATCCACACCTATTGATGTTTCTAAAATAGGAGATTTACTTTTAGCTTCTATACAAAACGCTACACAAGTAGGTTCAACAACTAAAATAGAAAGTGATGTAAATGGTTTTGATAGATTTCAAGCTATTTTTAATATAACTGATGGTTCTGCTACAAGTATTATTAGAGGGTATTTTGGTTCAGTTTTAGGTATAGGTAATTCATCAGTTGCTTACTGGGGACACCAAGTCGAACAAGGCAGTTACGCTACATCGTATATTCCTACATCTGGAAGTGCAGTAACGAGGGTTGCAGATAGTTGTAGTAATGGTGCTAATGACCAAGTAATAAATTCAACAGAGGGTGTATTGTATTATGAAGCAACTTATATTGATGGAAGTGATTATAATTCCATAACTGTTTCAAATTCATCTGGTTCTGAAAAATCAAGAACTTGGTATGATGATACTAATTTAATTTTTGCAAGTTATGTTAATAATGTTAATCAAACATTTATAGCATATCCTATTTTTAAAAATATAAATTATAAAATAGCTATAAGATATAAGTTAAATGATTTTGCTTTGTATGTAAATGGAAATAAAGCAACAAATATAGTGGTAAATTTAGGTGGTGTTTCTCCACAAAATTCATACAATAAATTAAGTTTTAATAGTGGAGATATTTATAGTAAATTCTTTGGAAACATAAAAGATTTAAAATTATACAACACCGCATTAACAGACCAAGAATTAATTGCATTAACAACAATTTAACAAGAGTAACAAATACACATATTAAACTAACAAGAGTAAATTAATAAATTATGAAAATCGGTAAATATCAATTCGACAGTAGAGAAGCAGCACAAACAAAGATTGATGCTTTAGGTACAGAAACAGATGAGGATGGAAACGAGTATCCAACTCACAAACACACAATCGTACATTTAGGAAACATTGTACTAACCCCAGCAGTAATTGACGAAGATGGAGAAGTAGAAACAGAAGCAGTATTATCTGACGATTGGCACGTTGATGTGTTATGGTCTGGATTAGAACCTGATGAAGATGGAACTATTAGCCACCCTTATGGATGGGCTGGTAAAGCAGTTGACATTGATGGGGATGGTGTACACGCTTTCTTTGGATTAAGCTACGATGCTTTAAAATTCTAAAAAATAAATAATGAGCAAAAGCATAACCGAAAATACAGAACTCACTTTAGATGTAAAGACATTGGTTATTATTATATC
>Ga0206677_10000967_pt1 | contig 27083 bp, 22 predicted proteins | sample M130m12015metaG_FD_155475 | JGI IMG/M metagenome (GOLD analysis project Ga0206677, IMG submission 155475) | Ammonia-oxidizing marine archaeal communities from Monterey Bay, California, United States - M1 30m 12015 | ecosystem: Environmental > Aquatic > Marine > Intertidal zone | place: USA...
TGGATTGAGATTGCGATGGGACTTTGGAGATGGAGATACGAGTGTACAGACTAATCCAAGTCATGTATTCACCAATGGTAGCAATACGCAAGACTCCACGTATGCTATTCGATTGATAGTAACGGCAGGCTCAGGTTGCTCTGATACGATCACCAAGCAAGTGACGATAAATCCATTGCCTAAGGCTTTGTTTAGTACCAGTAGTCGTTCGATATGTGCACCGGCCACGTTAAGTACGAGTAATACGACGATATATAAAGGGAGTAGTTTTACCTCCTTGTGGAGTTCAAGTCAAAGCTCAGTAGTGATAACAACAAGTAATAGTGCAACACCGAGTTTATCTTTTCCAGATAACGATAGTGAGGTAGATACGATGTATGCCATTAAGTTATTGGTAACCTCAGTAGATGGTTGTAAGGATTCGATAACTGATAGTGTGGAGGTTTATTCTCGACCTAAGACGAGTTTTAGTATAGATACGGGTAGTTGTGGATCGTTGAGTTTAACGTCCGACAACCATACGGACTCGTTATCGAAGTATGGACATGGTTATAAGTGGGAAGTAAGTCCAAGCACGGGAGTGATATTGAACGATACGTTGTATGAGCCGAGTATATTTATTCCTTTAAACAGGAGTCAGGCATCGATCAGTTACCGTTTGATATTGACTAGTAAGTCCAAAGAGGGATGTGTAGATAAGGATACGCAACAAACGGTGGTTTATCCTAAGCCACTGGCGAAGTACAGTTTTAGTTTACCAGACAGTTGTAGTCCAGACACGGCATACTTCACTAACTTATCGGATCCTTATAACTCAGAGGGTATAGGTACGATGAGTTTTGTATGGGACTTTGGTTCGGTGAGGCAAGACCCCAAGAAGTTGTATACCAATACTGGAGTAGAGGATAGCTTGTATGCAGTAGAGTTAATATCCGAGAGTCAGCATGGTTGTAAGGATACGTTTGTAGATACGGTGGTTATACATCCAGATGCTCGTTCGAAGTTTGATCCGTTGTTAAGTTCGGGATGTGCTCCGTTGGTGTTGGATTCGGCGTTGATTAATTTAACGCAGTATGCCAAAGCGAACGATGTGTATAGTTGGACGATATTAGGTTCAGATTCATCGAGCGTATTGCGTAGTTTTCAGGGAGTAGGTTTTCAGAGCTATACGATGAGTAATGATGGAGATACGACGTATGTCCGTTTGATAACGAGCAATAATTATGGATGTAAGAGAGATACGTTAGTTAGACGTTTTATAACAATCAAGGATCCAACGGCAGACTTTAGTATGTCAGACACGACGGGTTGTGGAGATACGCAGATCAGTTTGCGAGATGCCAGTACCCCAAGTGGATTGAGATTGCGATGGGACTTTGGAGATGGAGATACGAGTGTACAGACTAATCCAAGTCATGTATTCACCAATGGTAGCAATACGCAAGACTCCACGTATGCTATTCGATTGATAGTAACGGCATCATCTGGTTGTTCAGATACTATGATTAAGAGTTTTACAGCCTTTGGTGAACCCTTAGCTAATTTTGGGGCAAAAGAGGTGTGTGAATATAAAAATACAATTTTCACAGATTTATCTCTTGCGGGAGGAACAGCATTGTCTAAATGGAACTGGGACTTTGATGATACATTCAGCGATACATTGCAAAACCCTATTCACACTTATAATCAGGATGGGACATACAATGTAAAATTAGTCGTAACAAATGGTCATGGCTGTACAGATTCAATTACGAAGTCAATTTTATCATATCCAATACCGATACTGAATTTTTCATACGATACTATTGTTTGTGAGAAGGATTCCATTTTTGTAAATAACTCAACCACAGGAGCTGTTCAATACGATTGGAGTTTTGGAAATGGAAATTCTGATAAGAGAAAGTCTCCAAATGCATACTATGATACGACTGGTTTTTATATCATCAGACACTTAGCAACCAGTAGTTTTGGTTGTTATGATTCATTGAGTAAGTTAATTCAAGTAATCGGTGCACCGCAAGCTTCTTTTATACCAAGTATTGATGAAGGGTGTGCTCCATTAGAAGTCAGTTTTGCTAATACCTCTATTGCAGAATATTCTGAGTACAAATGGGATTATGGTCAGGGTGATACAAGTATTGGCCCAACAGCGGATACCATAGTATACCAACAAGGTAGACATGATACAACTTATTATGTACAGTTAATTATTTCAAATCAGTGTAAAATAGATACATTTATAGATTCAATCTTAGTACATCCTACTCCAGTAGCATTGTTTGAGACGGATCGTGATATTGGTTGCAGTCCATTAAATCTATTGTTTTCAAACAATCTAACATATGGCGATCCAGATACTTTGATATGGAATTTTGGAGACGGTTCACCAATTTATAAAACAACCAAAAACACTTTTGACGAACCACTATCTCACTCATTTACAACAGATAGGTTGCCATCAGATTATACCATTACATACATTGCAAAGAACAATTGTGGTGCAGATACAGCAGACAAGACAATAACAGTCTACAAAACAGTAGAAGCATTTTTTAACACAGATACATTAAGAGGTTGTTTACCGCTTACAGTCAATTTTACGAATTCATCTAGAGGGTATATTGATTATGCATGGGATTTTGGCGATGGTAATGTCAGTAATTTGAATAACCCGTCACATACGTTTACTCAAGTCGGGACATTTACAGTCAAGTTATTTGTAACAGATAGTTGTTCATATGACACCTTTGAGCAGCAAGTGTTAGTTTATCCTGAACCAACAGTAAGTTTTGACTTCATTAAGGATTCTATTTGTCAATTTGACTCTATTCAATTTATAAGTACATCCAATGATGTTTCAGGTGTTTATTGGGATTTTGGAGACGGAGACTCAAGTAGGTTGAATAATACAGTACACCAATTTGATAGCAGTGGTACATTTAATGTAAAATATACAGGGTATTCTACCTTGCATAATTGTCCTGCAACGATTGCCAAGGATGTACAAATTTTAGATAGGCCCAAATCTACGATAATAGCCAATCCTGAAGATGGGTGTCAGCCGCTTACAGTAAATTTCAAAGCAGATAGTAGTTACAATTCATGGTCATTCAGCAATGGGAATATTTCCATTTTAAATAGTCCAAAAGAAGTTTTTCCAGATGTTGGGCTTCAATGGGTTAAATTGGTGTCAGAATATGCTAATGGTTGTAAAGATAGCACCTCTATGAATTTGGTAGTACATCCAAGACCTCTTGCTGCTTTCATAGCATCGGTGGATAGTCTGTGTGAGTACCCGGTTGATGTAGATTATACCAATACCTCAATAGGAGCTTTAGGATACAATTGGATATTTGGAGATGGAAGTCGATCAACACAGACCAATCCATCCTTAGTTTTAACATCTGCGGGAATCTATAATGATACGTTAATTGCATCCAATCAGTTTGGGTGTTTAGATACGGCTGTATCTCTTATAAAAGTATATGATGCTCCAGTAGCTGATGCATTTGTATCTCCATTGAATGGTTGTGTACCATTGGAGGTTGATTTCAATAATTTATCGTCTAATTACTTATATAACAAATGGGATTTTGGAAACGGAGACACAAGTGATCAAATGGATGTGACCTATACTTATGACGCTGTTGGCTCCTACTTGCCTTCATTAATTGTATATGGCAATGCTAATTGTAAGGACACATTCAAATTATCATCAACAATTGATGTCTATCCAAATCCAATTGCAGATTTTGATTTTGATATAGAAAACGTTAAAACAACATACGTAAACAATAGTTCTGGAGCTAATTCTTATGTATGGAATTTTGGAGATGGGGAGTCAAGTATTGAAGAAAATCCAGTTCATCAATTCCCGGGAAGTGGAATTTTTAATACGGTACTCATAGCGACCAATCAGTTTGAGTGTAAGGATTCCATTTCGAAGATTATTGATATCATGGAAAAATATACCTTATTTGTGTCCAATGCATTCTCACCAGAATTTGGAGGACCAGGTGTTCGTACGTTCAAACCAACAGGTATTGGTTTAGCAGAATATCAAATCTATATTTATGATACATGGGGTAATTTATTATGGGAGTCAGACAAATTATTCAAGTCCGAACCGTTGGAAGGATGGGATGGTAAAGATTTAGAAGGCAACGATATGCCACAAGACACTTATGTATGGAAAATTTCTGCTAAGTTTTTAAATGGTCGTATCTGGTTAGGAAAAACATTTCCTGATGGATCAGTCAAACGTTTTGGAACAGTAACTTTAATACGATAATGAAGATGAGAAAATTAATATTAATGATTATTTTGGTCATTTTTGGCATGAATGGCTATGCTCAAGATCCCCTATTTTCCTCTACATTAGATAATATGCTGTATTACAACCCAGCAACACCAGGAATATTGAAAGGACAGGAGTATAGATTGAATTTTAGAGAACAATGGCCAGGTGTTCCTGCAGCTATGCGAGCATTTAATTATGCCTCCACACATCAGATAGGTAGTGCAGTAGGGCTTGGGTTTTTGGTAATGTCCAATGTAGAAGGAGAATCATTGTTAAGAACAGACAAAGTTGAGGGTACCATTGCTTTTCCTATTAAAATTTCGCGTTATGTAATGATTAGTGGTGGGTTAAGTGCAGGTTTTGGTCAAAAGAGCATTGATTGGTCTAGAGTAGAATTCGATGATCAGTTTGATAAGTACTATGGTAAAATTTATCCAACGAGTTTTTCATTTCCTGAAGAATTTCAGCGAAAATATGGAGATTTGAGTTTAGGTATAGCCGCTAAAGGAGCTCTAAGAAGGGGACGAAATGAACCTCAAATATTTGGATCTGTTGGTGTAGCTATGAAGCATGTTACTGTTTTCCCAACAGCTAATTTTATTGGGAGTGATATCAGAGCTATACCCTTGAAATATGTGGTTCATGGTAATATTTGGTTTGTAGACAAAACACTTACTAAAGGAATAACACCTAATTTTAATTATGAAAGCCAAGCTAGTATGACAACTTTTAATTTATCGGCTCGCGTATTGCTAAAACCTGTTTACTTCAATGTTGGGTTTAGAAATAGAACATTTAAACTCAATCCAGAGGAATTTGACAGTTTTATTTTTGGTATAGGCTATACTAGCGATGTCATTAATGATAATGTTACTAATATTGGGTATAGTTATGATTTTACAACATCCAAACTAATGGGAGGCACGTTGGGTTCACACGAAATTTCCATGAGTTATAATTTTGATATCAACGGGCGAAGACAACTGCTTGGCAAAAGAGGAAGATATCGAGAATTTCAGTGTCCAGCTAATGTTTTTGGGATACCTCAGAACTTAGGTACAAAAAACTATCGACGAAGAAAAAAGTCCCGCCGTTAAGCGAGACTCTATTTGTCTGATAATCAGTGTGGGAACTGCTGGATTCGAACCAGCGACCCTCTGCTTGTAAGGCAGATGCTCTAAACCAACTGAGCTAAGCTCCCTAAGGGCTGCAAATATAATTTGGGTTAATTAAAAACAAAATATATTTCTTGTATGATTTAGCAGTTCGTTTCAGCTTCTTTTACTCCAAGATTCCTATTAAGAATATGTGTTAAATTGCAATATGAGAGCATTAGTACAAAGGGTATCTGAAGCCTATGTGAAGGTGGATGATAAGAAAATTTCTTCCATTGGTAATGGCCTGCTCCTTTTTTTAGGAATTGAAAATTCAGATGATGAATCTGACCTCTTGTGGTTATCTAACAAAATCATCAACATGCGACTATTTGAGGATGATAATGGTAAAATGAACCAAAGTATTGAGGATATTAAAGGACAACTATTGATAGTAAGTCAGTTCACACTTCATGCTTCTACCAAAAAAGGGAATAGACCCTCTTTTATGGCTGCTGCCCATCCAGATATTGCCTTACCTCTTTATCAAGCCTTTGTGAGCACATGTCAAAAACAAATACCTACTCAAACAGGTCATTTTGGGGCAATGATGCAAGTAGGTTTAATTAATGATGGACCAGTCACGATTTGGTTAGATAGTAGAAATAAAGAATGAGTCTTTGGGAGCTGTTTTTTTTATTGTGAGGCTCAAGCATAAATTTGCACTAAAATAATTTACATGAACCCTAGCACACAGACCTTACCTAAATTGTACGATGAGGCACAAGATTTTATGCCATTGCTTGGCACCGACTACGTAGAATTATATGTTAGTAATAGCAAACAAGCTGCTCATTTTTATAAAACAGCGTTTGGTTTTCAAGGCATAGCTTATGCGGGATTGGAAACGGGTCTACAAGACAGAGAGAGTTATGTTCTCCAGCAGGATAAAATCAGATTGGTACTTACTTCACCTTTAAAGAGCGGGACAGACATAGGAAGACATATCGAATCGCATGGGGATGGGGTAAAGGTTGTTGCTCTATGGGTTCCGGATGCTACGGCTGCTTATAATGAAGCTATCAAGCGTGGAGCTAAACATTATATGGCTCCTGTTACCGAAGAAGATACTAACGGAAAAGTAGTACGATCTGGAATTTATTCCTACGGAGAGACCGTTCATATCTTTGTAGAACGTCAAGATTACAACGGAGTTTTTCTGCCTGGCTATACTTCATGGGAGTCTGCATACAACCCAACAAGCACTGGCTTAATGTATATAGATCATATGGTCGGAAATGTGGGGTTGGGTGAGATGAATACTTGGGTCAATTTTTATAAAGAGGTTCTTGGTTTTGCTCAAATTGTTTCTTTCGATGATAAGGATATTTCTACCGATTACACAGCACTAATGAGCAAGGTAATGAGTAATGGAAATGGAAGAATTAAGTTTCCAATCAATGAGCCTGCTGACGGTAAAAAGAAGTCTCAAATTGAAGAATATTTGGATTTTTATGAAGGCCCTGGAGTACAACATATCGCTGTTGCTACGAATGATATTATCAAAACAGTACGAGAATTGGTGGCAAGAGGAGTAGAATTTTTGCGTGTGCCTGATAATTATTACGATGTAGTTTTAGACCGAGTAGGCGAAATAGACGAAGATATCGCACCGTTAAGAGAGTTAGGAATTTTGGTAGATCGAGATGATGAAGGATATTTACTTCAAATATTTACCAAGCCTATCGAACCACGACCAACGTTGTTTTTTGAGATTATCCAGCGAAAAGGGGCAACTTCATTTGGCAAGGGCAACTTCAAAGCTTTATTTGAAGCGATTGAAAGAGAACAAGAATTAAGAGGAACACTCTAAGAAGGTGGACCTTTATAATTCGTCCCTACGGTCTGCACCCCAAAGTAATTTATTTCTAATCGTATCCATATAACTTACTCCTTGCAATTGAATCATTGAGAATTCAAAAGAGGCACGTTTTAAGGTTAGTTTGGTGTTGGACGGTACAACAAAAGATCTTGAATCTAATGTAATAAGTACATTTTTTCCTCGACCACTAGTATCAATTTCCAAAACGGATTGGTCTGGAATTACAACAGGTCTTACCGTTAGATTATGAGCAGCTATTGGCGTAATAACCAATGAATTAGATCCTGGGAAAATAAAGGGACCACCACAGCTTAAGCTATATCCTGAAGATCCAGTGGGAGTGGCTACGATTAATCCGTCTGCCCAATACGTATTTAAGAATGATTTGTTGAGACTAGTTTTTAGGGTAATCATAGCTGATGTGTCACGCTTCTGAATTACAAAATCATTCAGTGCGAACGGAAATTTATTGATCTCATCAACATCTGATTCTACCTGAATAACGGTTCTTTTTTCGATAGAAGTTAAACCATTTTTTAAGGCATGGATGGCCTTGTCTACTTCATCAATTTTTATGTTTGCTAAAAATCCGAGACGTCCCAAATTGATACTCATTACAGGAAGCCCACTGTCTTTGACAAGAGACAATGTATCGAGTGCGGTGCCATCACCACCAAGACTGATTAAGCAGTCAAAATTTTGGGTTAGCAACGATTCGTCTGTGCAAGTGGGGTGGTTGATACCGTATTGTTTTTTTAAAAAGGCACCATAGTCTTGTGTGGTTTCGTAATTAATATCATTAGCATTTAGTGCTGTCACAAAACGCTCAAAGAATAATTGAAAGTTAGGGTATTTAATGGGTCTTCCGTAAAGTGCTACTTTCATATTAAATGGCCTTTTTAAAGTGTACAAAGAAACCATGTTCTTTTAAACTGTTCAAACTATATTCTAATCTTAGGATACGATCGTTATAAAAAAGAGTGTTTAATCCCACTCCACCAGAGTATAAAAAGGCATTAACTAATTGATTGCTTTCGTTTGAGTACTGATAATTCACATACCCCGCATCGGAATAGATTTCCCAGTAAATGTTAACAGGAAGTTCTTGATAATTTTTAAAGGGAATAAAGGGTAAGGATAGATTAGAGTTTGCGGCATTAAACCGAATGGCAGCATTTCCTTTTAGACCACTTGTACCATCAACCACATAGTGTTCAAATCCCCGAATGCTTTCTTGATATCCCAATACCTTTCGTTGTGAATAGGGTGGTTTTTTATTTGAATTGAATTGTGAATAGCACGATAATGCAGTGTAAATCTTTGGGTGAATCTTGGTGAATTTTTGCATTTTAAAAGTCATTCTTAGATTATATTCTTGGCTTTGATTAGCCCACCATAGACCCATCACATCAAAATTTACATAGCTTCCTTCTGTTGGAAAAAAAAGATTATTTCTCTTATCTACTTCAATACGCAATTGAGTAGTAAACGTATTTTGATTACTTGCATTATTAATCAGGTAATCATTGGCAGGAACAGTAGAGTCAATCAAATCATATTGGTATTGAGAAGAGAGGTAAATTCGGGTGTAGGGGGTTAATCGTTTGCTGACCTCTAACGTAGCTTGGGTATTTTTTATCAGTTCATTTTTGCCATTTTTATAAAATTGTAAACTATCGTTAATAGTCTCATACCAAAGCTCATTTTGCGAGGAGTAATCAATAAGTGCCTTAATACCCCAGTTGCTTGATTGTGAGAGAAATGGTATGCGATATTCTATGCCAAGTTTTGTGTTATACCCAGTTTTCATTTTTGTTTTTAAGGTATGGTTCCTACCCCAAAGGTTATAATTGAAAACATACAATCCATAGTTTGTTCTATTGGGATCAAAATCTAGGTTTCCCCAAACATTAAAGTTTCGATCACTGAATTCGATAAAGGGTATTGGCCAGTGATACCATTTTTCAACGACATGGATTTCAACTTTAATGCAGACTTCGTAGTGGTTTATACTATCAACGAATGTGGTAATTTCTACTTTATTGAAAAGGTTTAAGTTCGTAATTCTTGATTGAGATTGATTAACGATTTCTGCAAAGGTTTCGTCATAAACGTATGAAGAATCTTCCTCAAAAAGGAGTTCTTTTTTGATGACAAAATCTTTAGTTTGTTTATTTCCTTTGATTTCAATTGAGCGAATTGGCAGAGCTTCAAAAGCTAGGGTCATTGAGGTAATCAATGACAGTAAGACATAGATATAAATTCTACAAATCAATGTATTTCATGAATGATTGGAATTTGCGATCGATATTGTCTTTGTAGTCATCATCTCCGAATGTGGCAATAATATCGTATCCAAAACGGTCAAATCCATTAATGATTCGTTCGACATTTGAAGTATTTATTTTTACAGTCACTTTAATTCGAGCAGAATCTTCATCCTTATGAAGCCACAAACCTAGGACTTTGCTTTCTTCTCCTTCAATTATTCGAGATAGTTCATTGGTGGAATATTGTGCTGATGCCATTTCAAGAATAAGGATTGATCCATTTTGCTCAATAGACAAGGTTTGAGAAAGTGAATTAATTATTTGATTTTTGGTAAGAATACCAATCCATTCTTGATTTTCTCCCAAAACAGCACAAACATTTTTTGGAGAGGATTTAAAGATTTGTAGCACATCAAAAAGGTGCATTTGGTGGTAAACACTCAAAAATCCAGGAGAAATTAATTGCTCGATAAATTCTTGTTTTGAAGAGATGCAATCTTCGAGTTTTACAGAGCCAATGAGTTGGTTGTTTTTTTGAACAGGGAGCTCAAAACATTGAGCATCCATCATCACTTCAATACACACGGCTGGTGATGTTTTTTCGTTTATCGTGGGGATGATATGGGTGCTACTTGCTGCAATCATATAGAACTAATTAAACGTCTTCTCTATTGTTTTGTTGTTGAGCTCGATGCAAGATAACCAATTATTAATTAATTGAATTCCTTGAGGAGTTAGAATAGCCTCGGGGTGAAACTGCACTCCCCAAATGGGTAAAGTATGGTGGGCAATAGCCATTGGTTCATCTTGATTTGAGGTTGCAATTTGATTTAGAGGGGTATCTTGAATATTATTTAATACTAGTGAATGATATCGACAAACTTGAAGAGGAGGCTCTATGTCAAAAAATAGTGGGTGATTCTCATCATATTTCAGTGTGCTCATTTTTCCATGCATGGGATAATTAGCTTGAATGACATTTGCACCAAAAAATTCTCCGATGGCTTGCATGCCAAGGCAAACACCAAATATGGGAAGTTCATTGTGGTATTGTTTAATCAGCGACATCATTTGACCTGCATCTTTTGGTTTCCCAGGCCCAGGTGATAAAACAATACCCTCGTACCTTTGAGCCAAATCACTCAATCTGATTTCGTCATTTCTTACTACTTCGATCTCAGCACCAGACCTCAAAAAGTAGTCGTACAGATTGAAGGTAAAGGAGTCATAATTATCTAGCAACAAAAGCACCAAACAAAAATAGGCAGGTAAACTTTCGAACACTTAGAATTATTGTATTTATTTCGTAGGAATGGATTTTGAGAAGTTCAAGGACTTAAATCTAGACAAGTATCATGCGATCTATGCGGCACTTATAAAGCCACGAATGATCGAAGAAAAAATGCTGAAGCTTCTCAGGCAAGGTCAAATCTCCAAGTGGTTCAGCGGAATAGGCCAAGAAGCCATATCAGTTGGGGCCACATTAGCTCTTAAACAAGATGAATATATTTTTCCTCTTCATCGAAACTTAGGGGTGTTCACAACACGCAATATTCCATTGCCAAGATTATTTGGACAATGGAAAGGATCGAGTAGTGGATTTACTAAGGGACGAGATCGATCGTTTCATTTTGGGTCATTAGATCACCATATTATTGGAATGATCTCTCATTTAGGGTCTATGTTGAGTGTTGCAGATGGGGTGTCTCTTGCTCACAAATTAGATGGTAAACAAAAAGTAAGTCTAGCTTTTAGTGGAGATGGGGGCACCAGTGAAGGGGAGTTCCACGAGGCGGTAAACTTGGCTGCTGTTTGGGATTTGCCTGTGATTTTTCTGATTGAAAATAATGGGTATGGGTTAAGTACTCCAAGTCAAGACCAATTCAAGTGCGAGAATATTGCAGATAAGGCAATTGGGTATGGTATTGATAGTAAGATAATAGATGGGAATAATATCTTGGAAGTTTTTCATGAGGTCTCTTCTATTGCAGAGGATTTAAGAAAAAATCCCCGTCCATTTTTGTTGGAATGCAAGACTTTTAGGATGCGTGGTCATGAGGAGGCAAGCGGAACAAAGTATGTTCCCAAAGATCTCATGAACGAATGGAAAAAAAAGGACCCGATCCTCAGCTATCAAAATTATCTAGTTAAAAATAACCTACTAACCGATCCTCAGATTCGGCAAATTAAAGAACAAATTTCTGAGGAAATTTCTGAGGCTGTTTCTATTTTTACGGAGAACAATTCAATTAAAATAAGCACCCAAAATGAACTGGATGATGTTTTTAGAGAGCACCACCCTATTGAAATTACCCCAGAGGGAGAGGCTCAAGAATTTCGATTTATAGACGCTATTCAAGATGCATTAAAAATAGCGATGAAAAAGTATGATAATCTAATACTTATGGGGCAAGATATTGGGGCATATGGTGGGGTATTTAAAATCACAGCAGGATTCATAGAAGAGTTTGGAGAGAGTCGGGTTAGAAATACACCAATAAGCGAAGCGGCACCGTTGGGAGCAGCTTTAGGTCTTACAATTGTTGGTAAAAAAGCGATGGTTGAAATGCAGTTTGCAGATTTCGTCAGTTGTGGTTTTAATCAAATAGCGAATAACTTGGCAAAAACTCATTATCGGTGGGGACAAAATAGTGATGTAGTGATTAGAATGCCAACCGGTGGAGGTGCAGCTGCAGGTCCATTCCATAGTCAGAGTAATGAAGCTTGGTTTTTTCATATTCCAGGCCTAAAAATTGTATATCCAAGTACACCATCTGATGCCAAGGGTTTATTGTTAGCCTCTTTTGAAGACCCAAATCCAGTTCTTTTCTTTGAGCATAAAGGTCTTTACAGAAGTATTCGAGAAGATGTCCATGTTCAGGAGTATACGATTGAGATTGGTAAAGCAAATACACTCCAAAAAGGAGAAGATATTACTTTCATTAGTTACGGATTAGGTGTTCACTGGTGCAAAGAGGTAATTGATGAGTTGAGTATTGAAGCGACTTTGATAGATTTACGTACTTTAGTTCCTTGGGATAAAAAGCAAGTTGAAGCGGGAGTCAAATTAACAGGAAAGGTGGTTGTGGTGCATGAGGATACAGAACAAGGAGGTATTGGGGGTGAAATTGCAGCATGGATTGGGGAACATTGTTTTCAATATTTGGATGCACCTGTAATGAGGGTTTGCAGCTTAGACACACCAATTCCGTTTAATGAAAACTTGGAACGTAATTTTATGGCAAAAAGGAGGCTTAAGGATAAAGTCACGCAATTGATTAATTGGTGAGATTTGACCCTTATGTTTAATTAATCCAAATAAAAACACATCTTTGTAGTCACGTTTTGAGGCTGACTGAATTACCTATTGGAAGCATAGCAAGAATTTCTTCGATTGAGGAATCTCCATACAAAGAGAAACTGCAAGAAATGGGGTGCATACCTGGGGTTTTGGTTAAGCCCATCATGAAGGCACCGTTTGGAGATCCCATCGCATTTGAATTAGAGGAATACACCTTAAGTATGCGAAAAAATGAAGCACACAGTGTACAGGTAAATCTTTTAAATCCAATTTTTAACAGTTAATTAATGGAGAATAAGCCTTCTAAAATTGTTCTTGTCGGAAATCCAAATTGTGGGAAGTCTTCATTATTCAATAACTTAACCAAGTTAAAACAAAAGATCACTAATGTTCCCGGAACAACAATTGAAAATAAGGTAGGTACGGTATCAAAAGGCAAACAAAAAATTGAGTTAATTGATACTCCAGGGACGTATTCCTTTAATCCAAAAAGTTTGGATGAGAAGGAAGCCATACGTGTATTTTTTGAAGACCCTCCACCCAACACAATCTTGTATATTGCAGATGCCTCTAATCTCAAGCGTAATTTGTTTTATTTCAGTCAATTAGCTCAGCATAGCATCCCGATGATTCTTGCATTAAACATGATTGATATTGCAGATTTCAAGGGGTTTGAAATTGATTTTGAACGCTTAGAAAAAGAGTTGGGGATTCGTGTTTTTAAAATTAATGCAAGAACTGGAGAGGGAGTTAATACGCTAAAGAAAGCACTTTTTGAAGATCAATTTGTTCCGCACTATACGTTTGGTTCAGAGAATGATCATACACACGAGTCACATTACGATTCAATTGGAAAGTTACTCAATAAAACAACTAAAATTAAGACTAAAAGAGAGCTCCTTACGGGCAAAATTGATGCGTTTGCTACTCACCCAATCCTTGGTTATTTGATCTTCTTATTGGTATTACTCTTTATTTTTCAAAGTGTCTTTACGCTGGCCTCATATCCAATGGATTGGATTGAAAATGGTTTTGGGATGCTGAGTGAGTATTTGGCAGATGCTTTACCCGATGGATGGGTGAAAAAATTAATCATTCATGGACTAGTTGCAGGAATAGCTGGGGTGGTTGTTTTTGTTCCCCAAATTGCAATACTGTTTTTCTTTATGAGTCTATTGGAAGATACTGGGTACATGGCCAGAGTTAGTTTTATAATGGATAAAATGCTGCGGGGTCTTGGTCTAAGTGGAAAGTCTGTTGTCCCTCTTTTGAGTGGTGCAGCTTGTGCTATTCCGGCTATAATGAGTACTCGTAATATTGAAAACTGGAAAGATCGTTTGATAACCATCATGGTTACTCCGTTGATGAGTTGTTCAGCACGTTTACCAGTATATACACTATTAATTTCAATGGCAATTCCCAATACACCAGTTATTGGATTCATTAGCCTCCAGGCACTTGTTATGTTATCAATGTATGTGCTCGGGACTGTTGCTGCCCTTGTTGCTGCAGTTATTTTTAAATGGTTCATCAAGTATAATATTCCTTCTTATTTTATTATGGAATTACCTGTTTATCACTCTCCAAGATGGGGTAATATTTGGGTGAATTGTTGGCAGAAATCAAGAAGTTTTGTGACGGAAGCAGGTAAAATTATTTTGATAATTTCGGTTGTTTTGTGGTTCTTAGCTAGTTACGGTCCGAAAGAAGATCAATCTCTAAGTATCCAAGAATCGACCACATTAGAACAGAGCTATGCAGGTCACTTTGGGAAAGCTATTGAGCCAAGTATTGCTCCTATTGGATTTGATTGGAAAATAGGAATTGCACTAATTACCTCTTTTGCAGCAAGAGAAGTATTTGTGGGAACTATGAGCACGATATACAGTGTAGGAGATGAAGAGGATTTTGATCAGCTTCGAGAGAAAATGAAAAAAGATCGTCATGAAAATGGTGAGCCAGTCTATTCATTGGCGGTAATTCTCTCTTTGATGGTATTTTATGCCTTTGCAATGCAATGCATGAGTACATTAGCAGTTGTTTACAAAGAAACGAGATCATGGAAATGGCCTACCATTCAATTTGCCTATATGACTGTATTAGCCTATTTCGGAAGTTGGGTAGTTTTTAGTATTTTTAGTTAGAATTTTTAGTTTTTATTCTAGCGTATTTTAATTTTTATGGGTTGTTTCATTCTGACCTTTGAGGCTTTTCCCTTACTTTTCCCAGGAGACCATTTTGGCATATTCCCATAGATATCTAGAACTTCTTCTTCGACACCAAATCCAGGTTTAGAACAGTGTAAGATTTCGATGTGGTCAATATTTCCATTTTCATCAATGATAAATTGAGTCACTATTTCAACACTATTTGTGATTTCCAATATGATATCTGGAATTTTAAAACGATCAATTATATAATTATTTAAAGCATTTTCTCCTCCAGGAAACTCAGGCATCTGATCGGCCCAGTCTCTTACTAGGGTTGCCGAATCAATAATAGGTTGAACAACAATTGGGTTGATTTTACCCAGCAGTGGAATTGTTTGAGGAATTGATGGAGTGATATTCAAATTGAATAGGTCATCCACTTGCTTTATCATTGATCTTGGATTAAAAAGGTTAGCAATTTCCTTCGGTTTGTTTTTTTCTCTTGGTGATTCTTCTATTGGTTCATTTATCTCCACTAGTTGGAATGGTTTATCCTCTAAAATATTCTCATCCATCGTTGAGGTAGGTAGAACAGTGACATAAGTTATGTTCAAAACATAATTGACAAGTAATAAGGCGATAATTATTCCAATTTCAAATAGGATAATACGATCAGGGTTTTTACGGTGATTTTTTTGTGTCATAGGAAATTAAACTTTAGTGGCTTAATCCTATAACGAGCAGAAAGGTAAATGAAGTATTTAAGCGAGTTTGTCTTGGTATCGTTCTTTTACGATAGTTGGTATAGGTGTTGGTTTCCCTTCTTCATCAATACGAACAAAAGTGATATTTGTCGTAACAACTACATCTTCTTCTCCAGTATATACACTTACTTTTCTAGCTTCAATTTTAAATGTAATCGAAGTATTTCCCATTTTGGCTACTTCTCCGTATATGCGGATTAAGAAGCCTTCTTTGACTTTCTTTTTGAAAACCAATTCGTCCACTTTTACGGTGACCATATTGGGGGTGTGACAGGTACTTACAGCCATAGCACTTGCAGCTTCATCAATCCATGCCATCATGATTCCTCCAAAAAGATTGCCATGGACACCAATATCCTTGACCATGCATACGTGTGTTGTTACCAATTGCATAGGTGCGAATTTAGCATGTATTTTTTACTTCCTTATTTGGGTATTGAATGGGTTGTAGGTTCACCCTCCCCAATGATCTCTATCTAGGCTTCTATAATGGATAGCCTCTGCAAGATGTACGACACTAATTTGTTCACTTCCATCCAGATCCGCAATGGTTCTGCTTACTTTTAAAATACGATCATAAGCTCTTGCACTGAGGTTAAGTTTTGTCATTGCATTTTTTAAAAGTAGAGCACCTTGATTATCAATTTCACAATATTTACGGATCAAGTTGCTCTCCATTTGGGCATTACTGTATAGAGGAAGTTTCTCATAGCGACTGTTTTGTATTTCTCTTGCTTTGACAACCCGATCTCTGATATATGTGCTTTGTTCCTCGGGTTGGGTGCTATTTTGATTGAGTTCATCAAAGTTCACAGGAGTTACTTCAATGTGGATGTCAATTCTATCCAGCAAAGGACCACTGATTTTGCTGAGGTATTTTTGAACTACACCAGGAGCACATACACATTCTTTTTCGGGATGGTTGAAGTACCCACAAGGGCATGGGTTCATGCTTGCTACTAACATCATACTGCAAGGGTAGTCTACAGAAAACTTTGCTCGAGATATCGTTACTTTCCTTTCCTCTAGTGGTTGGCGAAGAACTTCTAAAACAGTTCTTTTGAATTCGGGTAATTCATCCAAGAAAAGAACCCCATTATGAGCAAGACTGATTTCTCCAGGTTGCGGGTGATTTCCTCCACCTACTAGAGCAACATCACTTATGGTGTGGTGCGGACTTCTGAATGGACGTTGAGCCATTAATGAAGCATTAGTACCAAGTCTGCCTGCGACGGAGTGAATCTTTGTAGTTTCTAGTGCCTCATAGAGGTTCATAGGAGGAAGTATGGTATTTAATCGTTTTGCTAGCATGGTTTTACCAGCACCCGGAGGTCCAATAAGAATAATATTATGTCCACCAGCAGCAGCAATTTCCATCGCTCGTTTGATGTTTTCTTGACCTTTTACATCACTAAAATCATAGGTCAAATTTTGGATTCCATCCGCAAAATCATCCCGAGGATTCACAACCGTACGATCAAATTTTTTCGTTTCTTCTAAGAGGGCAACTACGTCTTTCAAGTTTTCCATACCATAAACCTCTACATCTTTTACAATAGCAGCTTCTCTGGCATTTTCGCACGGAACAATTAATCGTTTGAATCCGTCTTTTTGAGCTTGAATGGCAATGGGTAATGCACCTTTTATGGGTAGAATACTTCCATCCAAACTCAGTTCGCCCATGATAATTGTCTCATCTAATAAATCAGTAGTTATCAATTCTCCGGCAGCCATTACTCCAATGGCAATGGTTAAATCGTATGATGAGCCTTCTTTTCGAATATCAGCGGGAGCCATGTTGATGATTACTCCTTTTCTTGGGTAGGTGAAGCCACAATTTTTCATGGCAGCATTTACCCGAGGTTGACTTTCTTTAACGGCATTGTCTGGCAAGCCTATGATTTGAGTTTTGGCCCCTTGGCCTACATTTACTTCTACGGTGATGAGTTGAGCAGATATGCCATAAACAGCACTTCCATTAGTCTTTACAAGCATGAAAGGCAAATATAGATGGAATATTACTCATTGATAGGTTCAATTTTGATTTAATAAAAAAAACCTCATATGGACTCATATGAGGTCTTAATTTTTTTAAAAGTCTTCTATTCTGCTACAATTTCACCGCGATGGAATTTGATGATTAGTAGTGTACTAAGGGCACAAAAAATCCCATGATACAATGCAAAAAAGTCAGGTAAATCTTCAACATTATAGGTTAAACTTATTCCACATAGATTGATGATGATAATGGCTAACAGCATTTTTTTGACAAGCATGTATGCAACCGTATTGGAAGAATCATAGGATGCTTTAACTGGAAAAGCAATCACAAATTGAATAGCCCACAGCCCTGCAGTCATTAGGTGGACCATATTGCCCGAGTCAAAGTAGGCCATCAACTCATTGGGGACTACTAAAAAGGAGTATAGGAATAGTCCCAGTAAGAAAAATTTGCGTTCTTTTTTGATAGCTCCATAAACGGAGATTAGTGTTACAACCCCAGCAATTATGCCAAGGGTTAGAAGTGTTGTTTCATTCATTTTATATTTAATTATATGGTTTAATATTTAGACCTTAGTCATGTTTGACTATTATGACTTATCCAAATCTAAGATTTTTAGTTACTAAAAGAAATAAGTAACCATTCAGTAATTTATAGAAGTGGTTACAAGGTAGTAATATAGAAGAGCATATGAGATACAACATTGATATATTTTTTTATTTGATTTTATAGTAAACCATATATAAATCAGTAGTTTAGCAGTAGTTTTTATGGATTCATTAACGCAAATTATCTTAGGTGCTGCTGTTGGAGAAGTTTCTCTTGGCAAAAAAATTGGGAATAGAGCAATGTTGTGGGGTGCTGTTGGAGGGACTATCCCAGATTTAGATGTTTTAGGTGGTCTTTTTTTGTCTGAGATTGATAATGTTGCCTTTCACAGAGGGTTTAGCCATTCAATTTTGTTTTGTATTCTTGGGGCATTTGTATTTGGTTGGCTTGTTCATCGAGTATATAATAGTAAAAACCACAAATGGATAGCCATTATGACCAAATCATTGGCAGGAATTCTAGTTATTTCAGCATTACAATTTGTCTTTTCACGTTTTTATCCTGATAATTTTATTCCACTAATAGTTGCTTCTTTTGGGGTAGTGATGTTGGGTTATTTTAATATTAAAAAGAGCTATTTTAGTGGTGAATGGACTCCTCCTAATGCGTCTGTTCGAGATTGGCAGTGGTTGTTCTTTTGGGCTCTTATTACTCACCCATTGTTGGACTGTTTTACCATGTACGGTACTCAGTTATTTCTTCCTTTCTCTAATATGCGAGTTGCTTGGAGTACGATTTCAGTAGCGGACCCTTTGTATACGTTTCCTTTTTTGATATGCTTGATTATTGCATCTCGAATATCTTTCAAATCACCTCGAAGGAGACATTGGAATTATGCTGGGATTATTTTAAGCTCGATTTACTTACTATTTACGGTATATAATAAAAATAGAATCAACCAATTATTTGCGGCTTCTGCCAAGAATCAAGAAATTCCAATTGAGCGATTCATTACAAACCCATCAATTTTGACTAATATTTTATGGAATTACACTGGGGAGACAAAAAGCCACTATTATTTAGCCCAGTATTCTTTGTTTGATAAAAAAGAGTTAAGTTTTTCAAAAATCAATAAAAATCACGATTTGCTGAAGAACTATGAGAGGAATAAAACACTTCAGACATTGCGATGGTTTAGTGATGGTTTTTTTACGGTGCATGATATGGGAGATGAGTACCAATTCAGTGATTTGAGATTTGGATCCTTTTCAGGGAAAGGCACAGGGCCAGATGATTATTTTTTTCGGTTTATGATTAATGAAGATAATGATGGACTTTATCAACTAAATGAAGTCCAAAGTGGTCCAGCTGAAGATAAAAGAGAAAACATGTTTTCGTTACTATTTAAGCGAGTTATGGGATTGGATTCAATGAATAAAATTCAAACATATAAAGGTACAACAGAACCTTTGGTAAAAACTCGCGAACTTGTATGGTCAGACGAGTTTGAAAAGGATGGTCCCATAGATTCCTCGAAGTGGTTTCATCAGACGAAACTACCATTAGGTGGTAGTTGGTACAATAACGAAATTCAGCATTACACAAATCGCATTGATAATTCATATGTTAAAGACGGTATTTTAAGAATTATTGCAAAAAAAGAAACGTATACAGATCAGGGTCAAACAAAGCAATATACCTCAGCGAGACTTAATTCCAAATTTGCATTCGAATGCGGTCGAGTGGATATTCGAGCTAAACTTCCTTCAGGAAAAGGTACCTGGCCAGCCTTTTGGACATTGGGAAAAAACATAAGTGAGGATGGAGCGTATTGGTTCACCAAAGGTTTCGGCAATACCTCTTGGCCAGATTGTGGTGAAATTGATATTATGGAACATTGGGGGAAAGAACAAAATTTGGTAAAAAGTGCTACACATACACCCTACAGTCATGGAGAAACTATAAATCAAGGAGGAAGAGTCATACCTACCTGTTCATCAGAATTCCATATCTATTCGTTGGATTGGTCTGAAGAAAAACTACTGTTTATGATTGACGATATAGTCCATTATACTTATCAGCCAACGATTAAGAATAGTGATAACTGGCCGTATACTTCAGAGCAATATTTGCTATTGAATTTTGCTATTGAACCAGTGATTGATCCTAATTTTATGTCTGATGCTATTGAGATTGATTATGTGAGGGTCTACAATTAAGAATGTTTAATCAATCACTTAAAATTTAATTCAAATGGAATTTGCGTTCTACGCTTCCATCTTCATAAAAATAAAGTAGCGGTTTATTTGTGTTTATACTGACTTTTCTACCTAATAAATCGGTAACTTGAATGATTTTTTTAGTTTTAATCACTTTTAATTCTTCAATAGCTAAAGTTTGATTACATGATTTGTCTTTTAGAAAGTCCCAAATTAATTGTGGGGAGTTAAAATCCATGTTGATCGTTCCAACACCACCAAGTAGACCAATTATTCCAGGCCATTGATGTCCTCCACCCACTATTTTTATGTGTTCGAGCGAACCATTCTTACAGTTGGTATAGGTATATCGTTCAGGGTAAGATAAATCCAATCGATTGGTATTGGGCATATTTTCTTTTTTCGGAGTCAAACCACAGTTTAAATATGTTCTCCATTTTTTCATAAGTTGATCAACAGATACTCCTGTTGTTGAAGATCCGTTGTAGTTGACAATGGCATCTGCAGTTCCATGTATATGAAGTATATTATTGGGGTGTGAGGGGTTACATTTTTGAAATACAGTGTCACTCATAGTTCCAGCAATGGTTGCAATTCCAGCAAAGCATTGACTGGATTCACATGCGATCTTATGACTCATAAAACCACCATTGGATATTCCGCATAAGTATTGTTTATTCGGATTTGTGTTTAGCTGTTTCTGCATGATGAGCGTAATTTCCTCAATGAATCCAATATCATCTGCTTGAGATATAGAAACATTCATATTTGCATTCCAAGCTCGATTTAAACCATCGGGGTAACACACCACAAAGTTGTTTTTTTCAGCGATGGCATTGAATCCTGAAAAATCCATAATCCCTCCTCCGTCTTGAGTAAGTCCGTGAAGAACAATAAGCAAGGGCATGGACTCCGATTGCGTCCAAGTGCTTGGAGTGTAATAAATAAAACTTCGCTTTACGCCATTATGAGTAATTACTTGGGTGTTTTGTGCGAAAGAAAAAACGCAATTGAAAAGTAATAGTATTGCAAGAATTTTTCTCATGCTATTTGAATTAAGTACGATTTAGTTTCTGAAAAATATGTGCTATTGGTTATATTATATTCCGACATCAGTTAAGATTTCTTTTGCTCTTTCGAAATCCGATTTTTTGACGTTCAATTCAGCTTCGCCAAAATTAAGATATGATGAATCTATTTTATTGATAATAACGGATTGAATTCCATTTTCAGACAATCTACCCTCAATTATATTTAATTGATGAATTTTATTTGTCGTTATTAGTGTCATCCACTTTTTTGGATTCATATTTTTTATGATATCTTTAGTACTCCACGAACATATCTAAAACTTTGCAAACCCTTATTTAGATACCATTTAGTTCTACGATTATTTCATTTCGGCGATTGTAGGTTTCATAGGGAGCATTATAACCGAGAAAGTAGAACTTTTGGGTGTAGGGTATGTTGTTAGTTTTCAATGCGTCAATTAATTCAATTTTATAGCGATTGATTTTTTCTTGGTCTGCCCATCCCCCAAAAGTAATAGCCGCTACAGTTTTTGCGGGTTCTTCGCGAAACGATATTTGCTTTGAATTGGGTTCTGGTAGTGATTCTTTATTTTTCTCAGGCACCATGAACATCATCGTCATAGAATCTTCCAAAGACATGGCCACAGGAGAAGTCATGGCGATTTTTTCATTACTCTTGTTATTCCCAAAAATATAGCCTGCCAGAATAGAAAACCCATTCCCAGAGGCTTTTTTGTATTGGTTTGTGGGTAGAGTTACCGATGTAAAAAGTCTGGATTCGTAGTTGCGTATTTCAAATTGCTCGTATTTTTTTACGACAACATAGGGGTATGTTTCAATATTTTTTTGAGTTTTAAGGGCAAAAAGCTGTACGATTACAAAAACCAATACAAGAGTTCCAAGGATTGAAATGACTATTTTCATACTTAACTAACAATTTTAAGTATGTAATAGTTCTTTTGGACTTATAGCTTATTGCGAGCCTATAAGCTTGATGTCAAATTGGATGGCATCATTAATAAAACGATCAGCTAAATTTTTTAAAATACCGCTACTTTTATAGGTTATTCCCCATAACGTTCGATCAATAGAGAATGACGAATTTGCAGTGATTCTCCCATTAGCTTGGTAGAGTGAATAGGGAATAGTAATCGACTTGGTAATATTCTTAATTTTTAGATTTGCTTTCAGACTATCTGATGTTGAAGAAAATATTTCTAACGTGGCTTCTGGGTAATTATTCGTCTCGAAGAAATCGTCATTGGTGAGGTGTTTCTTTAGTTTGCCTTTCCCCTTTTCGCTCATGTCTTCATCTGTTACTATAATGGAATTCATGTCGATGACAAACTTACCACCGGCGATAGCACCGTTGTTTATGTTAAGTGCCCCTTCTTTGACGTTTATTGATCCTACATGGATGTCCCCTGTAGATTTACTTCCTTCCCAGTAGATACTACTAGAGTCGGTATTAATAAAATAGCTGTTTCCTTCAAGGGTTATTTTAGGGGCTTGTTCGGCTTCTGAAGTGTTGGTTGTGGAGGTTGGATTGCTACAAGCAACAATCGATGTTATTAAAGTAAATAAGTATAATAAATTTCTCATAATGACTATTTGGTTAGATAACGCAGGACTCCCCAATCGGTTTTGTAAATTTTATAAAAAGATATTAGGAATCAACTCAGTGGAATCAAATTTAGTGGGCCATACTGGACTCGAACCAGTGACTTCTACCCTGTCAAGGTAACACTCTAAACCAACTGAGTTAATGGCCCTAAATTATGTTGCAAATTTAAGCATAATACGACTAGATTTTAAACAACTCAGAAAGTTTTCGGGTTTAATCCAACAAGAACTATCGATTGGTATAGAGGTGTCAAGAAAGAGGATCAATACAATTAGGAATGGATTCATATTCAGTCAACATTTTTATAAATAATAAAATCTCTTTTTAGTAAATTTGTGACCCGTATGAATCATCAAGAAATATTAAACAGGCTTCAAGAAGGGAATAGCCGATTTGTAGCTGATAAACTAGAAGGTAAGCTACAAGACAGTTCGCGTAGAGATGTGTTGACTCAAGGGCAACAACCTCATACGATAGTTTTAAGTTGTGCAGATAGTAGGGTAGTCCCAGAGTTAGCTTTTGATGCTGGATTAGGTGAACTATTTGTTCTTAGAGTTGCCGGTAACGTAGCCAACACATCAACCATTGCAAGTATAGAATATGCAGTAGCTCACTGTGGGAGCACGGTAATCGTGGTTTTAGGACACCAAAGTTGTGGAGCAGTTACAGCTGCAGTTGCTGGAGGTGATAATGGACATAATCTAAACCATCTTTTAGCTCATATAGCACCAGCTATAGCAAGTGCACCAGAGGGTTCAAGTGTAAATGATGTGGTCAAAGTAAACGCACAAAAGAATGTTGAGGCCTTATCTTCTCGTTCTGAGATTATAAGCAAAGCAGTATCTTCAGGTGCTGTAAAAGTTGTACCAGCATATTACAACTTAGATTCAGGTAAAGTAGACTTTTTATAACTTGTAGTTTTAAGTTGGCTATGTAAGTCGATTGAAGTTTTTTATAAAATTAAGGACTCAAACTTGGGTCTCAAACATCTTATTTAAAAGAGTTATACTAACCTTTGTTTTTTTCTTCAATACCTTTTGGAAATCTACTGAAGTTTCCCATGCCATCCATATCTGTGGGATCAGATAAATTGGCATAATTATTTGTCTCTTCTTGTTTTTTATTACCATATCGAATACTCCATGCCATAAAGCAACAATATGCTCCAAAAAGTATAAACCCAATAATATACATTACTACGTTCATGACCTTCTTCTTTGTCTAATAGCTATTGCGAATAATAAAATGGTACCTGGCCAGTGAGCTGAATATTGGGCTTCTTCAGTATTGCCTGTTAAACCTAACCCAACAGAATAAACCAAGCATATAAATGCTATAATAATTGGATACCATTTTGCTATGAAATCTTTTGATTGTGACATAATTATTTTTTAAATATTTTATCACAATATAGGTATATTAATTTAAGTAGAAATTAACTTAAATGTTTGTAGATGATCTTAAAAAAACTTTCCAACATTATGAATACGTAAATGTTTAACTAATACAGTAGCGTAGTTTATGCTTAAAATAGCCTTTGATCAATCGTATATTCACCCATTAAAAATGGGCCATAGGTTTCCTATGGAGAAATATGAACTTATTCCAGAACAACTTCTGAGAAGAAATATATGTTCAGAGAGCAGTTTTTTTAACCCAACAGAAATTCAGAGGAATGATGTTTTACATACCCATGATGAGCGGTATTATGATAATTTAGTTAATTTAAATTTGGGTAAACTTGAGCAAAGAATGATAGGATTCCCATTGACAGATGCTCTAATCCATAGAGAACATATTATTGCTCAAGGTACTATTCAAAATGCATTTTATGCACTTGAGTATGGTGTTTCGATGAATATTGCTGGAGGAACTCATCATGCTTACAGAAGCAAGCCAGGGGCATTTTGTATGCTTAATGATCAAGCAATAGCTGCCAATTATTTACTTAAGAATAAGCTTGCCAATAAAATAATGATCATTGATTTAGATGTACATCAGGGTGATGGAACGGCTTCTATTTTTGAGGGCAATCCTGATGTATTCACGATTTCATTTCATGGAGAAAAGAATTATCCATTTAGAAAGCAAAAAAGTGATTTAGATTTTGGATTTGAGGATAATAGCACAGACGATATTTATCTAGAGGCATTGAGTAACACAATCCCCAAATTAGTAGATTCTTTTCAACCTGATTTTATATTCTATTTAGCTGGAGTGGATGTCTTGAAGAATGATAAGCTTGGTCGTTTAGGAATGTCCATCGAAGGTTGTAAAAAAAGAGATCGTTTTATTTTGGAATTTTGTAGAGCTAACAGCTTGCCTTTGCAAGTGAGTATGGGAGGAGGGTATTCGGTTTATTTAAAAGAAATTATCGATGCTCATTCGAATACATTTGAACTGGCACAGGAAATTTTTTTTTAATTAAATGGGGGAGATGCTAACCAATATGTGTCTTGTAACTATTTGTTGCTTAATTACTTAAGTGCATTTTAAAAATCAAGTGAAACATTTTTTTTCTAAAATTTAGGACTCGAACTTAGGTCCAAATAATTTGTCTACAGATTTAATTTTTTCTTATTCATGTAAGTAAGTGATTCCTCCGGTGGGTCTTGTGTAGTTAACATTAGGGAAGGATAGGCGGGTAAAGTTATTCACTTTCCAGGTCCCAGATCGAAGAGAAATTCGCTTGTAATAACACCTATTTTCTGTATTAAGTGTGATTTGTCCGTCATCAGGAATAAATTGATGCATATAATTTTTTTCAGTATCAAACCAGAAAAAATCTTTATAAGATTCTCCATTTAAGTTATTAAATTGGAATGAAATCAATAGTTTTTTATCTGAGATTCCTTTGAAGTTATACATACGATTTGTTCCTCCATTACGGCTGTCATAACCTCTCCCGTTTTTCCCGTCAACAATCACCGAAGATTTAGTTTTTAGGTTGTACAGTTTAAGAACAGTATGCCAACCTGCACCAGCTCCTGTCCTTTCATAGATTTGTTTTTCATAAAGTATTTTATGATCATTAATGATGATGGGAACAAAGAGTTCCTTGACGAAGCTATACCAATAAAAATCAATCACTTGAGATGTAGGGATTAAAGAATCTGAGCTAGTTTTCCATATTCTAGGTGCGATAAGAACCATGGAATCATTGATTAGTTGAGGAGGAGTCAAACCATCATAATCATAATCAGGATTTGTTAGGGTGTATGTGGTGTCTTTCTTAAAGTTATAGAAATATACTGTACCTGCCTCCCAGCTAGAGCCACCTCTCTCTAGATATATCAAGTTGTGGTGTTCGTCAGTTGTGATATTATCGGTAGCGTGATTACTAAGGATAAATGTTGTTTTTGTCACACGAACAAATCCTGTATCAATATGATAGATTTTTGTTTTTGTTGGAGAGCCATACACAGTGTGGTAAAGGTAAGGAAGGCTAACACGCATATTACCGGTAGAGCTTGCAAAATCAGCGAGTTTAATAAGGGTATCTCGCGTACCATTCGGATAAAGTTTAATTACATAGGGCGAAGTTCGATTGGTGATTCCTAAAACATACACTGTGTCTGCGTCGAGATAAAGAAGTGGCTCTTCAGCACTCAGGTTAGGACGGACACCAAACCACATATCGTCTACTGTACCATTTTTGCCAGATGTATTTGAGGAAGATTGGATGTAAGTTTTAATTGATTCCAATGCGATATTTCCTCCACCATCACTGAGACTTATAGTATCATTATTCAGCGAAATGGTTTGAATTTCATTGATGCTATCATTATCTAGATTAGCAGGGAAATCTATCTTAACGATGTTGCCATCAGAGATAGATAAGCTGTCTCCCTTGATGGTCAAAGACTGAATTTCATTGGTTGAATCATTATCGAGATA
>Ga0206677_10000973_pt1 | contig 27004 bp, 28 predicted proteins | sample M130m12015metaG_FD_155475 | JGI IMG/M metagenome (GOLD analysis project Ga0206677, IMG submission 155475) | Ammonia-oxidizing marine archaeal communities from Monterey Bay, California, United States - M1 30m 12015 | ecosystem: Environmental > Aquatic > Marine > Intertidal zone | place: USA...
AAAAAAGAGCTCTTGGGATCGTTGAATGTGAACCTGATTTAAAAGCTAAATCAGCCAAAACTGCAATGTTGTTTTCAAGAACAAATACTTTGCTTTCATTACCTATGTTGCTTGCTATGGTTGCAGCACAAAACCTTTATTAATACTTTAATTCTTTAATATTTATAAACTGTTTTAAAGAATCTGGATTAGCTAAAGCTTCTTTGTTTTTGATTTTATTTCCTTCAATTATATTTTTAACTGCTAGCTCAACGATCTTACCACTCTTAGTTTTGGGTATATCGTTTACTACAATTATTTTATTAGGAACATGTCTTGGTGAAGCATTTTTTCTTATCTGTGACTTCATTCTTTTTAATAAATCTTCTGTAAGTTTAAATTTTGAATTTAAAATTATAAATAAAATAATTCTAATATCGTTATCCCAAGATTGACCAACTACTAAAGATTCTTTTATTTCTTTAAATCTTTCGATTTCAGAATAAATTTCAGCTGTTCCTAAGCGTACACCTCCAGGATTTAATGTAGTGTCTGATCGACCAACAATGATAAATCCATTATTGCTAGTTATTATAGCGTAATCTCCATGATGCCATATATTTTCAAATTTATTAAAATAAGCATTTTCAAATTTTTCATTATTTTTATCGTTCCAAAACCTTAATGGCATTGAAGGAAAAGGATTAGCACAAACAAGTTCTCCTTTTTTATTTAAAACTGATTTGCCTTGCTCATTAAAAACACGAATATCCATACCTAGGGCTTTATTTTGTATTTCACCTGAATAGACTGGTTGATATAAATTTCCCAAAACAAAACAAGAAACAATATCAGTCCCACCCGATATAGATGCAAGGTGAATATCTTTTTTAATATTCTTATAAACATAGTTAAACCCATCTTTAGATAAAGGGGAACCTGTTGAACAAATAGTTCTTAAACTGGAAAGTTTATAATGTTTTTTGTAATTTTTTTCAGTTTTACGTAATGCATCAATATATTTAGCACTAACACCAAACAAAGTAATTTTTTCTTTATTTGCTATCTTTAGAAGAAGATCTTGCTTTTTATACATTGGTGATCCATCAAACAATACAATTGAAGCTTTTGAAGCCAAAACAGAGATCAACCAATTCCACATCATCCATCCACAAGTAGTAAAATAAAAAACATTGTCATTTTCTTTAATGTCACAATGTAACTGATGTTCTTTTAAATGTTGTAGTAATACACCACCAGTTTTATGACAGATACATTTTGGTTTACCTGTTGTTCCACTTGAATATAAAATTGCTAACTCATGTTCGAAATCAAATTTAGTAAAAGTTAATTTTGTATTTTTTTGTTTGATAATATTTTTCCAATAGTATGTTTTAATATTTTTATATTTTGGTAATTTTTTAATTTCTGCCTGACCTGGATAACTTGAAATAACCACATGTTTGATGGTTGGTATTTTTTTTAATATTTCTGGTAATCTTTCTAAAATATTAATTTTTTTTCCATTATAAAAATATTCTTTAGTTACAAATAAAACTTTTGGTTTAATTTGAGAAAATCTTTCTATAACTCCGTTTATTCCAAAATCTGGAGAACATGAAGACCAGATTGATCCAATACCAACAGTTCCCAAAAAGGCTTCTACAGTTTCAGAGATATTAGGCATGTAAGCCACTACCCTATCTTTTGATTTTATATTTAATTTTCTTAAAAATGCAGAAACTTTTTTTACATTTATATTTAAATCTCTCCAATTTTTTATTTCACGAAAACCGTTTTCACTAATGAAAGTTATAGCCTTATCATCATTATTCTTTGAGAGTAAATTTTCTGTAAAATTTAGTTTTGAATTAGATAAAAAAGTATTTTTATAAAATTTAAAAAATTTTCTCTCCTTATCCACACCTTTGATGCCTTTTACTTTTGCATAATCCCAAAGACAGTTCCAAAAATTTTGTGGATTCTTAATTGTCCAATTATGAATTTTTTCGAAATTGTTATTGAACTTTTTCTTAAATCTATTGGATGTATATTTTTCAAATTTTAACAAATTTGAATTTAATTTTATTTTTCTTGATGGTTCCCAAAGTTTCTTATTCATTCAAAATATTGCCATTGAATGTTTTGATTTATTTTTGATCATCCTCACGCAAAACAGTCTTTTGAGAAACTCTAAGTCTAACCAAAACAGTATTAGCAATATAAATTGACGAATATGTTCCAAAAACTACACCCAAAATCATTGCTAGTGAAAATCCTTTTAAAATTTCACCCCCAAAAAAATATATTGCTAGTAAAGCTAATAAAGTTGTAACAGAAGTAATTATAGTTCTGGATAAAGTTTCGTTAATAGAAATATTAGTTAGTTCAAAAATTTTAATATCAGAATATTTTCTTAAATTTTCTCTAACACGATCAAAAATTACCACAGTATCATTCATTGAATATCCAACTATAGTCAAAACAGCAGCAATAATAGATAAGTTAATTTCTAGACTAAATAAAGAGAATACCCCAAGTGTAACAATTACATCATGAAATAAAGCTAAAATCGCACCTAGACTAAATTGCCACTCAAACCTAATCCAAATATAAAATAACATTATGGCTAGAGATAAAGAGATAGCAATAACTCCAGACTTTAATAACTCAGCACTTACTTTTGGACCAACATTTTCGACTCTTCTAAAATTAAATTTATTTCCAAAAGATTTATCAAGATTTACTTTTATTTCTTCAATTACATTTTTCTTGTTATCTTTGTTTTCAAATTTTATTAAGTAATCTATATCATTGCCAAATTTTTTAACAGAAACATCTCCTAAATTCATTTCACTAAATTTATCTCTTAATGAACTAACATTTATTTTTGAATCTGAAGATCTTAGCTCAATTAAAGTCCCACCTTTAAAATCTATACCAAAATTTAATCCCTTAAAGACTAATAAAATTAATGAGCAAATAATCAGTATTGATGAGATCAAATTAAAATGATTGTAGTACTTATTAAAAGCTATCATTATATTAGTTTTTCCTTGTTTCTATTTTTGGACACATAAAGACTCGTGAATAATCTTGCGATAAAATAAACAGAAAATAAAGTTGTAAAAATTCCTATTCCAAGAGTAACTGAAAACCCCTTTATCGGACCAGAGCCCATAAAAAAAAGTATAATCGCTGCTAATAAAGTCGTTATATTCGCGTCAATAATAGCAGTTCTAGATTTTATATATCCACTATCAAAAGCTAAAATATTATTTTTTTCATCTTTGAGCTCTTCTTTAATTCTCTCAAAAATTAAAACATTTGCATCAACTGCCATACCAACAGTTAAAATTATACCAGCAATACCTGGTAATGTTAATGTAGCTTCAAATAAAGTTAAAATACCTAATAAAATAAATAAATTAATTATTAATGTTAAATTAGTGATTAGTCCAAAAATTTTGTATTTAACAAACATAAAAATTATAACCAAAAGAAAACCTATAGCTAAAGCAATCATTCCAGCATTTATGGAATCTTGGCCTAGGTCAGGGCCAACTGTCCGCTCCTCTATAATATTTAAAGGAGCCGGTAACGCACCAGATCTAAGCAGTAGTGCTAAATCAGTTGCTGATTGAAATGTAAATCCACCACTAATTTGACCAGAACCGCTTGCAATCGTGTCTCTAATTACTGGGGCACTTATTATTTTACCATCTAATACAATAGCAAGCTGTTTACCAATACCAGTGGATGTTGCTTTACCAAATCTTTTGGCTCCCACTCTATCAAGTGAAAAAGATACAACAGTTTGATTTGCCTGAGTATCCATTTGAGGTTGTGCGTCTAAAAGATTATCACCACTTATAATTATACGTTTACTGACTACAGCTTCATCAATACCGTCTTCATATTTTAACTTTTCAACACCAAAACTATCGTTTTCATTATTGGTAACAAATCTGAAAGTTAAATTTGCAGTTTTACCTAAAAGAGATTTCACTCTCATAGGATCATCCAATCCAGGAAGCTCAACTAAAATACGATTATTTCCTCTTTTTAAAATATTTGGTTCATTTGTACCAACTTCATCAATTCTTCTTCGAACAATTTCAATTGCCTGATCTTGGGATGAAGTTTTAAGAGCAATTAATCCTTGCTTTGAAAAATTTATTTTTAAATTAAGTCCTGTATCTTCTATATTTAATTGATGTGACTTAAATCTTGGATAATAAGGATTTATATCACTGTTTTCATCGGTAAAAGTATCAATAATTATTTGTTTACTTTGATCATCAACATTAAAAAAGATATTTTGATCTTCAATTTTAATATTGTTTATTTTTATATTCTGGTCTTTAAAAAAATTTCTAATAGTTGTTGTTAAATTTTGAAGTTTTTGTTCTATGACTGGTGTATTATCAATTTCTAATAAAAGATAGGAACCACCTTGTAAATCTAAACCCAAATTTATTTTCTTATCAAAAAAATCGTCATCAATTTTAAATAAGTTTGATGAAGCAATAGCAATAAATAAAAATGAGAAAAGAGTTATAAATATAATTCTTAACTTTGAAAAATAAAGCACTTTTCTTTAATTGATTATTTTTTAACTTCTTGAGTATTTAAAAGACCTTGAATACCAGTTGCTTTAACGATTTCAACTTTAACATTATCAGCTATTTCAACTTCAACCTTATCATTATCAATTAGTCTTTCAACGGTACCTGTAATGCCTCCAGAAGTTATCACTTTGTCACCTCTTTTTAAGCTTTCAACCATTGTTTTATGTTCTTTAACTTTTTTTTGTTGAGGTCTTATTAAGAAAAAATAAAAAATAACAAAAATTAAAATTAGCGGTATAAATTGTCCTATTCCTGAACCTTCCATAAATCTCCTTATAAATTAGCTGAATTATTATACTATCTTAATAATGAAAACAACTTTAATTGAATGAAATACTTTCCAAATTGTTCATATAAGGTCTTAAAACTTTTGGCACAACAATAGAGCCATCCTTTTGCTGATAATTTTCTAAAACAGCTATAAGTGTTCTACCAACAGCGAGACCACTGCCATTGAGAGTGCCAACAAAATGAGTTTCTTTATTTTCATTTTTGTATCTAGTTTTCATTCTTTGACCCTGAAAAGTTGAACAGGAAGAGCAAGATGAAATTTCACGATATTTATTTTCTGAAGGTAGCCAAACCTCAATATCATAGGTTTTTTCAGCACTGAAACCCATATCACCAGAACATAAAATAATTTTTCTGTATGGTAATTTTAATTTATCTAAAATGTCTGTGGCACAATTCGTCATTCTTTCTAACTCTTTCAAGCAATTTTCTTTTTCGACAATACTTACCATTTCAACTTTGTAGAACTGATGTTGCCTAATCATACCTTTTGTATCTTTTCCATAACTTCCTGCTTCTTTTCTAAAACAGGGGGTTGATGCAACAAATCTCATTGGTAAATCATTGCGTTCAACAATCTTATCTTTAACAATATTTGTTAATATTACTTCAGCTGTTGGAATTAAAAATTTTCTATCAGAACCCTCATCAAATTTAATTTCAAATTGATCGTTTTCAAATTTAGGTAATTGCCCAGTACCAAACATTGTATTATCAGAAGCAATTAATGGTGGTGAGATTTCCTGATATTCATTTTGATTTACATGAGTATCTAGCATAAAATTTGATAAAGCTCTTTCCAGTAAAGCTAATTTATTTTTGACAAAAACAAATCTTGAACCTGTGGTTTTTGTGGCAAGATCAAAATCTAACATCTTTAAATTTTCACCTAGCTCATAATGAGATTTAGGTATGAAATCAAAATCAGGAATTATACCAGATTTAGAAATTTCAATATTGTCATTTTCATCTTTACCATTGGGAACATCGGGATGAGGTATATTTGGAATATTTGATAATATATATTCCAATTCAATTTTAACTTTTTTTTGACTTTCAGATATTTTTTCTAAATGTAGAGAAATTTCTTTTGATTTTTTAAACATTTTTTCATCTTTAGATTTTGAAATATCTTTTTTTTCTTTCTCTAAAGTTTCTTTTTTTTGAATTAACTGTCTATTTTCTTGATCTAGTTTTTGTAAATTTTTAATATTTAAATTGATAGATCTTTTTTCAAGAGATTTTGCAAAAACAGAGAAGTCTTTTCTTATATCTTTTAAATTATGCATCTGTTTTTTTTAAATTTTTGTTTTCGATAAATTTTACAGAAAATATTGATAATTCATATAAAATTAATAATGGAATAGCTAAACCAATTTGAGTTATAGGATCTGGTGGAGTGAGTAAAGCAGCTGCAGCAAAAATAATTACAACAACATATTTTCGTCTATCTTTTAAAAACTGACTATCAACAATTCCAACTCTAGCTAACAAGCTAAGCACTACAGGTAGTTGAAAACTTAATCCAAAGGCAAAAATAAGTTTCATAACAAGTGATAAATATTCATTAACTTTTGCCTCAAGTTGAATAGGCAAGTTTGTTGAAAGACCAGTACTTTCAAATGACAAGAAAAATTTAATGGCTAGTGGCATAATCAGATAATAAACTAGCATTCCTCCAAGCAGAAATAATATAGGAGTTAAGATTAAGTAAGGCATAATAGCAATTTTTTCATGCTTATATAAACCAGGTGCTATAAATTTCCATATTTGCATAAGAATAAATGGACAGGTTACAAAAAAAGCTGTGAAGAATGAAACTTTTAGATAAGTTAAAAAAGTTTCTTGAAGTGCTGTAAAGATTAATCTTCTTTCAGATCCATCGTCTTTTACCGCTTTAGCAAATGGATCTACTAAAAAACCGTATATATTTTCAGCAAAAAAATAACATCCTACAAAAAAAATAAATAAAAATAAAAAACTATGAATTAGTCTTTTTCTTAATTCAGTTAAATGACTTATAAAGCCACCTTCATTTTCTTCATTACTCATCTTTTTTGTTATCTTTTTTTATTTCATTAGTTTTTTCATCATCAATATCGATATTGGAAACTTCACTTTGAATATCATGTATGTATTTTTTGGCTGTACCAATCCAAGAACCAGCTTTTTTTAACATAACAGGAAAATCTTTAGGCCCAAGCACAATGATGGCTATACCAACAACAATTAAAATTTCAAACCAACCAATTGTAGGCATGTAATTTAATCTTTATTATTTGAGTCTTTATTTTCGTCGGAAATGTTCTTTGGCTCACTTTCGTCAGTAACATCTGACGCCATTCCTTTTTTGAAACTTTTTATGCCTTTAGCAACATCACCCATTAGACTCGATATTTTTCCTCGTCCAAATAATAAGACAACTAATATTACAACAATTGCTATTTGCCAAATTCCTATGCTCATAAAAACTTATAACCTTTTTATGATTGATTTTAAAGTTACTTTTTTAAGCATCTTTTTCATCTTCATTAAGAGTACTACTCAGCATTTCATCAATATTAGAATAGATATCCTCTTTTTTTTCATCTTGTTTTTCTCTAAAAAATTTACTTGAACCAAATATTGCATTGTCAACGCTGGAACTATCAATTAAGCCAGCAGCACCTAACTCGTCAACTGTTGGAAGATCTGATAACTTCTGCAAATTAAAATGACTTAAAAAACCATCAGTTGTTAAATATTGAATTGGTTTACCTGGTACATCTTTGCGGCCACCAGGCTTTACCCAATCCAATTCCATTAAAATTTCCAAAGTATTTGTTCCAAAAGCAACTCCACGTATTTCTTCTATTTCTGCCCTAGTAACAGGTTGGTGATAAACAATGATAGCCAAAGTTTCTATTGCTGCACGAGATAATTTTTTTTCAACAGTTTTTTCTTGGGTCATTAATGTTGATAATTTAGGCGATGTTCTAAAAGACCATTTATTTTTAATACAAACCAAATTTATACCTCTGCTAGAATATTCTAATTGTAATTTTTCCAAGGATTTAACTACATTTGCTTTCTTTGAAATTTTACTTTCAATTGTATCAACATCAAGAGGTTCAGCTGCTGCAAAAATTACAGCTTCAATTTCTTTTTCAAGATCAGTAATTTTAGATGGAAATTTTACTATATTATCTTTGATTACTTTTTCTTTTTTATTCATTGATTTCCCTTACATAAATATCATCAAATAAATTGTCTTGTTTTATTGATAGATTTCCTTCTTTTACTAATTCAAGAGATCCAGCAAATATTCCTGCTTTGCCAGTTTTTTTGTATTTTGAACCACTTTTAAAATTATTTGGTATTAGATCATTTATATTTTTCCAATCCATTAAATTACCAAGAAATTTTTTAATAGTTTTAATACCGTCTTCAGTAGTGAATACGGGTAATTTTGGAATACTCATGGTTTGGAAATCTTTGGTCATTACTATTGAAGAATAGGTTTTTAAAAGTTCAAATAAACTAACATTATATTCTGAACTATAAATAGATTTAATATTTCCTTTAATACCACGTGTTCTAATTTCTCTGCCCAGTCGATTTCTTTTAAGCATTTGTTCCGAAAGTAATCTAATAAGTTCCAATTTTTTAAGTTGTAATTTTAATTTATCTGCAACTTCTTGAACCTTAAATTCTTCCTCAGGTGTTCCAGGAAGTAATAGTTTAGATTTTAAATAGGCTAGCCAAGTAGCCATTAGTAAATATTCTGACGCTATTTCTAGGTTTAAATTTTTTTCATTAGTAATATAATCATGAAACTGATCTGCAAGTTTAGTTATTGATATTTCTTCTAAGTCAACTTTTTGAGCTTTTGCCAAATCTAGCAACACATCTAAAGGACCTTTATAATTATTAATATCAACTTTAAATAAAACAGAATCATTCTCAGACATAATCAAATATTAACTTAAAATTTTATAAAATTGTGATGTTTTTTTTAATATAAAGCTACTTATCAAGGGTGAATTTTCAGCAACAATCTTCATTTCATTAATATTTCCATTACAATGAAGTGCTATATTGCATCCAGATTCAAAAGTTTTGATTGTATTTTGTTTCATTTGGTTCTTTAAACTTTTCATTGATAGATCATCAGAAATTATAATATTTTTAAAACCTATATTATTTCTTATAAAGTGAATTACCGTTGATGAATGAGTTGCAGTATTAATTTTATCTAAACTTTTGTAAATAACGTGACCAGTCATAGCAAAGAGAGAATCTTTTTTTTTAAATGTGCTAAAATCATATTTTTTAAGATATTTAATAGATTTATTCACTACAGGAGTATAATTGTGACTATCTACTTTAGCTAAGCCATGACCGGGTATATGTTTAATTATTGTTCCAATAGAATTGTTTTTAAATAACTTTATGCATAAATCACCCATTTTAGAGACGGTGTTAACGTTACTAGAGAAGGATCGATCCCCAATCACATTGCTAGACCCTTTAACTCTTAGATCTAAAACAGGCACTGTATTAATATTTGCACCAATCAACTTTAATAAATGCGAAGTATTATCAATAAATAATTTATAAATAATATTAAGTTTCATTTTATCTTTCTCATAAAGATCACCAAAATATTTAGAAGTTAAATTATCAAAAGAAATGATATTACTTAATCTGTTAACTCTGCCACCTTCTTGATCAATTAATATTGGATAGTTTTTGTCTTTAAAAATTTTTCTTATACTGTCAGTTAAATTTTTGGCTTGTTTAATTGTCTTAATATTTCTTAAAAATAATATTACACCCCAGGGTTTATATTTATTTAAAAAAAATTTTTCACTATTGGATAATTTAAGTGACTTAATACCAACTACAAAGGCTCTCCTTTTTTTAATCATTTTCTACAAGTTTCCAAAAATTAAATTTTTTTTTCTTTTGTTTGTCTGTTTGTTTGACATATTCAATTACATTTTGTGTGTCATTTTTTAATAATGGTAATTTTTTGGAATAAATCTTAATTTTTTTATCAATATTTTGATAAGACCTATAAGAATTTTTTATATTTTCATCTGAAAAATAATACTTACCGGTTAAAAAAACAAACAGTAAAATGATAACTATAAATATTAAATATTTAATTTCTTTAAGCATTACATTTTTGATGGCGAAGCAACTCCAACTATATTCATTCCTGATTTGATAACATTTGCAATAGCTTTTAAGAAGATTAACTTATTATCAGAAATTTTTTTTTGTTCGTTAATAAATCTTTTTTCAGGAAACTGTTTACCTAAGTTCCAATAAGAATGAAATTCAGCTGCAAGTTCATATAAATAAATCGGTATGCGATGAGGTTCAAGTTTTGTACTAGCCACATCAACACATTTTGGCCATTCAGATATCTTCTTTAAAATTTTAATTTCATCAGCAGAATATTCGAAATTGTAATTATCTATATTAATATCTTTTTCTAAATCTTTATCTAAATGCCTAAAGACAGATGAAATTCTAGCATAACAATACTGCACATAATAAAGTGGGTTATCTTTAGATTTTTCTTTGACTGCATCAAAATCAAAATCTAGCTCAACATCACTACTTCTATTTAACATAATAAATCTAGTTGCATCTTTTCCAACTTCATCAATTAAATCATCAACAGTTATATAATCACCTTTTCTTTTGGACATCTTGAATGGCTTCTTGTCTTTAATTAATTTTACAAGCTGGCTAATTTTACAAATTAATTTTTTTTTAGTTCCAGATAATGCATCAACTGAGGAAGAAATTCTTTTTATATAGCCGGCATGATCTGCACCAAGTATATTAATTAAATAATCAAATTTACGATCTACTTTATTCTTATGGTATGCAACATCACTTGCAAAATAAGTCCAGGTGCCGTCAGATTTTTGTAAAGCTCTATCTTTATCATCACCAAAATCTGTTGATTTGAATAGCAATTGTTCTCTTTCTATCCAATCTTTTTTATCATCCCCTGCTGGTGCTTTAATTTTACCTTTGTATACAAAATCATTATCTTCTAAAAACTGAATTACAGTTTCAACTTCTTTATTTATAACAATACTTTTCTCACTAACAAAATTATCATGTTTAATACCAAGACTTTTAAGATTTTTTTTGATTAATAGTAAGGCTTGTTCAATCGAAAGTTCTGTTAATTTATCACTGACTTCATCATAATTTTCAAAATCCAAATTATTATTTGATGAAATAATATTATTTGCAAAATCTATTATATAATCTCCTGGATAAAGATCAGAATTATTAATTGGAAATTTTTCGTTAAATTTTATTTCACGTATTCTAGCAAAAACAGATTTGGTAAAATTAATGATCTGATTTCCATAATCGTTAACATAATATTCTTTGGTAACTTTATGATTATTAAATGTTAATAAATTAGAAATTACATCACCCAATATTGCACCACGACAATGACCGACATGTAAAGGCCCCGTTGGGTTTGCTGAAACAAACTCAACTAAATAGTTAAGTTTTTGCTCTTTATCATTAATACCAAATGTTTTTGAATTAATGATAATATTTTCTATAAAATTTGACCAAAAAATTGGTTTAAATTTAATATTAATAAAACCTGGCTTTACAACATCTATAGTTTGAATAAGCGGGTCCTTATCTTTTAGGATTGAAGATATTTTTAGAGCAAGGTCTAATGGAGATTTCTTATTTAATTTTGAAAGAACCATCCCAACATTTGTTGAAATATCGCAATCAAATTTAGAAGGTGGTATTTCTGCATTAATTCCATTGAACGTTTCTGGAATAACAAGTTCATCTTTATTATTTAAATCAACTATTACAGACTTTATCTTATCTAAATATAGATCAAAAATATTCATTTTAAATTATTATATAGGTTAATAGCATAACGATCCGTCATACCTGAAATAAAATCTGAAATAGCTCTAAATTTATCTTTAGTCAATTGATCTTTTGTTAGAAATTTTCTTGGATTTAATTTAATTTCACTAAATAACTTCTTAATAATAATTTTTCCTCTTTGATTTTTTCTTAATACAAGTTTGTTGTCATACATTTTGGTTCTTAAAAATAATCTAATTTCTTTTTCTGAACTATGAATTTTATCTGAAAAACAAACTATCTGTTGATTGGTCTTTGATATGTCTTTAAATGATTTTATTTTAAGATCTTTCAAGTTCTTTTGAGTATTTGCTAATAGATCTCTAATCATTAAATCAATCGAGTCTCTGATAATTTGATAAGTTGCTATTTTATAATTATTTTTATTAATTTTTTTTTTATATTTAAGATAAATTGATTTAAAAAAACCTATCTCAATGAGCTCCTCTAGTTTAAACAAATCAGCGTTAATTCCATCCTGAATATCATGATTATTATAAGCAATATCATCTGATATTGCTGAAATTTGCGATTCCAAAGAAGGATATGTTTTAAAATTGATTTTTCTTTTAAATGTTTTAGGTCCAATTAATTTGTTCATTAAATCAGTATCTTCAACTGGTCCATTATGTTTTAAAAGTCCTTCTAAAGTTTCAATTGATAAATTAAGACCTTTGAATTTGAAATATTTATTCTCTAAAAACATAACAATTCTTAAAGTTTGTAAATTATGATCAAATCCACCATAATTTTCCATACATTCATCTAGAGCATCTTCACCAGCATGTCCAAAAGGTGTGTGTCCTAAATCATGAGCTAGACTTAATGTTTCTGTTAAGTCCTCATTTAAATTAAGATATTTAGCTATAGATCTAGCAATTTGAGCAACTTCAATTGAATGGGTAATTCTTGTTCTAAAATGATCACCTTCAGTATTTACAAAAACTTGAGTTTTGTGTTTTAGTCTTCTAAATGACGCACTGTGAATTATTCGATCTCTATCTCTTTGAAATGGTGATCTGTATTTTGAAGTAGGTTCATTATTTAGTCTACCCTTACTTTTAAATACGCCTAATTGTGAGTGTTTTTTCATCCTTTAATTTAAATAATTAAGTACTATATTAGTAATATCAGTGTTCAGACATGATTAAAGAAATTAAATTTACCGATAATGCTTTAAAACAAATACAAAATTTGTTGTCTAAAAAAGACGAAGGTTCTTTTTTTAGAATCGCAATTAAAGGTGGTGGCTGTTCAGGCTTTCAATATGAATTTACATTTGAACAATCAAAAAATGAAGATGATTTAATATTTAAAAATATTTTAATTGATAAAACTTCAGCTGACTTATTAAAAGATTCAGAAGTTGATTATGTTTCAGAGCTGATGGGAGAATCTTTTAAAATATCTAATCCACAAACAAAATCTTCATGTGGTTGTGGTGTTTCTTTTTCACTTTAATGATTATTTCATCTTGGAATGTAAATTCAGTCAGAGCTAGAATTGAAAATATTAAAAGCTATTTACTAAAATACAAACCTGATGTTTTAATGATGCAAGAGATTAAAACTGAAGATGTTAATTTTCCTTATGATGATTTCTCAGCAATGGATTATGAAAGTCATGTTTTTGGTCAAAAAAGTTATAATGGTGTTGCAATTATTTCAAAAAAAAAACTAAAAAATATTAGAACAGACTTAATTAAAGACAAACTTAAACAATCTAGAATTATTTCTGCTGATGTAGAGTATAAAAAAAAGAATATTCAATTAATAAATATTTATACTCCAAATGGAAACCCTGTAGATACAGAAAAATATGCTTATAAAAAAGACTGGATGGATCAATTAATTAAACAACTAAAATCATTATCTAAGAAAAATTCTAATATAATACTTGCAGGTGACTTTAATGTTATTCCAGCTGCTGAAGATGTATACAATATTAAAAGTTTCGAAGATGATGCTTTATATCGCCTTGAAATTAGAAAAAAATTTCGAGAAATGTTAAATCTAGGTTTTAATGATGTTTACAGACATTTTAATGAAGATAAAGAGGGTTATACATTTTGGGACTATATGAGAGGAGCGTGGCAAAAAAATAATGGTATGCGTATAGATCACTTTTTAGTTTCAAATTCCTTAATAGATTTTATAAAAGATATAAATATTAATAAAGATCCTCGTGGAAGGGAAAAACCTTCAGATCACACACCTATTGAAATTAAATTAGCTTAAAGACTTAATTTTATTAACCAGTTCCTCATTAATGTTTCTAGGACCTGTATCTAGTCTGTTTTTATGTCTTCTTTCACCAGGTAATCTTACTTCACCCATTGATTTCATTTTTTCAAAAAATTCTTCAGCATGTTTTTGCCAGCTAGTTCCTGCGGTTTTATCAGGACATATAGCAAGAATAAACTCACCACCACTTGGCGGACCACCATCATTATTATCTTTTGCAGCTGTCTCATAACTAAAATTATCACCAACTAAAGCACCAGCTAATAATTCAACCATCATCGCTATAGCAGAACCTTTATATCCACCAAAAGGTAATAACACTCCTCCATCAGCTATTTCACCTGGATCTGTTGTTTCTTTTCCATCTTTTGTAAGTCCTGTTCCTAGTGGAACTTTGTGCCCTTCTCTTTTAGCAACTTGAACTTCACCCATTGCCATAGAAGCTGTTGCCATATCATAAACTACAGGAGTTTTTCCTGGTCTAGGCCAAGCAAATGAAATTGGATTTGTTCCAAATAAAGGTTTAATAGCACCAGCTGGTGCAACAGCTGGCTTATAAGAAGTACAAGCAAAAGCAACTAAACCATCTTCAGCTAATTTTTCTGTTTCAGGCCACATAGCAGCCATATGATGAGAATTGTTTATAGCTAAAACTGCAACCCCATTTTCTTTTGCAGCTTTACTTAATTCTGGTAAACTTTTACTTAACACTACTGGAGCTAAAGAATTATTACCTTGAACTTTTATTACTGATGGAGATATTTTTTTTACTTCAGGCTTTCCTTGGCCATTAATTTTACCACTTTTTAACCCTGAAACATAAGCGGGTAATCTAAACAAGCCATGTGAAACTGAACCATCTCTTTCGGCGTTTTTAATTAAATCAGATAAAATAGTTGCAGTTTCATTATCGCAACCATTGGCAAGTAATGTTTTTTTAGCTAAATTAAAAATTTCATCTAGTGTTAAAGAAACTGTGCTCATTATTTTGATTTACATTTTTTGCATAAACCAAAAAATTCTAAATTATATTTACTATATTTCATTCCAGAGTCGTCTGAAAAGTTGGATAAATATTTTGAAAGTTTAGAATTACTAATTTCAGAAACATTTTCACAACTTTCACAAATTGAAAATGCTGTTGCTTTAGATATTTGACAGCTAGAATTTTGGCAAGCTATAAAAGCATTTCGACTTTCTATTTTATGAATTTTTCCAATTTTAACTAATTTGTCTAAAGCTCTATAAACTTGTAAGGGTGCCTTGATACCTTTTTTTTGTACATTAAAAAGAATTGAATATGCTTTTAATGGTTCTGAAGAATTGTAAATTATATCAAATATAATTTGTTGATTTTTTGAAAGATTATAATCTTTTTGCATATATAAATTGTTATCAATTACCTGTTAGTTTTTCAATTTAATCGATTGCTTTATATTAAACAAAGATAAAATAAATAAAGCTAAAGATGCCACTATAATTGAGGGTCCTGAAGAGGTATTAAACTCTAAAGAAGAAAATAACCCTAGTATAACAGATAATAATCCACCTATCATAGAGAAGAGAACCATTTTTTGTGGACTATCTGAGATATTTCTAGCCATAGCAGCAGGTATAATTAACATTCCAGTAATCAACAATAAACCTACCATTTTAATTGAAATAGCGATAACTGCTGCCATCAAAATTGTAAATATAGCTTTTGCTCTATCTGGATTTAATCCTTCCGCCTCAGCTAGTTCATAATTAACGGTAGATGCAAACAATGGTTTCCAAATTAATTTCAGAACTAATAAGATTGCAGCTCCACCAGTCCATATCGTAAAAATATCATTAGTGTTTACTGCTAATATATCACCAAACAATAATCCCATAATATCAAATCTGATAAATGATAAAAAACCTATTACTACCAAACCAACAGCAAGTGATGAGTGCGCTAGCAGACCAAGTAAAGCATCACCTGGTAAATTAGTTTTTTTTTGAAGTTGAATTAATATTAAAGCAATTGCTGATGAAATTATAAATACAGAAAGAGCAATATTTAAATCAAAACTATATGCCATTGTCACGCCTAGTAATGCTGAGTGGGCAAGTGTATCGCCAAAATAGGATAATCTTCTCCAAACAACAAAACACCCAAGTGGTCCTGTAACTAATGCAATTCCAATTCCAGCAACCAACGCTCTTATAAAAAAATCATCAAACATTTAATTCTTTTTTATATTCCCTTCATCAGAGTGAACATGGTCGTGTTTATGTTCATAAACAGATAGAATTTGTGACGCCTGTTCACCAAATAATGTCTTATATTCATTATTTTTTGCAACATCATGTGGTGTGCCTGAGCAACAAACATGTCCATTTAAACAAACAACATGGTCTGTTGCCGTCATTACAGTATGTAAATCGTGAGATATTAATAAAATTCCACAATTAAGTGTATCTGAAATTTTTTTAATTAATTCATATAATGCAATTTCTCCGGTGAAATCAACACCCTGGACTGGTTCATCTAATACTAGTAATTCTGGTTTTTTTGAAATAGCTCTTGCAAGAAGAACTCTTTGAAATTCGCCACCAGATAAATTACCTAAATTTTTATTCTTAAGATTCAATACACCAGTCAATGTTAAAGCTTCATTTATTTCATTGTCTTTAATATTTTCTGTTAAGGTCATAAAATCATGAACTCTTAATGGTAAAGTCCAATCTATTGAAATCTTTTGAGGAACGTAACCAACTTTGTTTGTATATTTTTTAACACTACCCTCTATATTTTTATAAATACCTAAAGCAATTTTAGCAGTTGTGCTTTTGCCTGATCCATTTGGACCAATAAGTGTTACAATTTTTCCTTTTTCAACATTTAATGAAACACCTTCAACTAGCCACTTTCCGTTTTGACGAAAACCCACGTTATTTAATTTTACTAAAATATTATTCGAACTCATTTTATCACTTGACTTGTAATTGTTATATTATTACATGATGTTATATTATAACAACTAATTAAATTACTTATTATGAAAAAAATCAAAAAATTACAATTAATTTTAACAATTTTATCCATTGTATCTTTTATTACACCAGTAAATGCTGATGTAAAAGTAGTTACATCAATTAAACCATTACATTCATTGGCTAGTTATCTAATGGATGGTGTTGGAAAGCCAGATTTAATAGTTGATGGATATGCATCTCCTCATGGATTTTCAATGAAACCATCACACGCAAAGATGTTACAAAATGCAAACCTTATATTTTGGGTTGGTGAAGACTTAGAAAGTTTTTTAAAAAAACCATTAAGCTCTATTGCTAAAAAAGCTGAAAAAATTGAATTAATAGAAATCAAAGGATTAAACGTATTAAAGTTCAGAGAGAGAAATATTTTTGATGAACATAATCATGATGATCACGCTAAGAAAGAAGATGATCACGACGATCACGATCATGATGATCACGCTAAGAAAGAAGATGATCACGACGATCACGATCATGATGATCACGCTAAGAAAGAAGATGATCACGACGATCACGATCATGATGATCACGGTAAGAAAAAAGAGCATGATGATCACGGTAAGAAAAAAGAGCATGATGATCATGAAGGTCATCCGCACGGTGAATTTGATCCACACGTTTGGTTAGATACAATGAATGCTAAAGTTATGTTAAATGAAATGGCTGATCATTTAATTGAAAACGATCCAAAAAATGAAGCTAAATATAAAAGTAATTTAGATAAGGCTTTAAAAGATATTGATAAGCTGACTATTGAAGTAATGACTGAATTAAATAATAGTGTTTCTTCAATTGTATTCCATGATGCATATCAATATTTTGAAAAAAGATTTAATGTTAATGTATTAGGAGCATTTACTGTTAATACTGATGTAATGCCAGGTGCTGAACAACTAGCTGAAATTAGAGAAATTATTGAACACGATAAAGTTGCATGTGTATTCTCTGAACCTCAATTTAATCCTGATATTATTAATGCTGTTGCAAAAGATATGAAGATTAAAACTGGTGTTTTAGACCCACTAGGTGCAACTTTAGACTCAGGCAAAGATCTATACTTTAAATTGATTAGAAATATGTCAGCTTCTTTTAAAGATTGCTAATTTATTAGTTTATTTGAAGTTAAAAACATTTTTTTTAAAGAAAATTTATTATTTTCAAATATAATGATTTTCAATGAACGATCTTAATCAGTTTAAGAATAATGGGTTTCTTGTAAAAAAAAATCTAATTACCCAAAAAGAGATCAACAAAATAAATAAAGTTGTAAATGAAGTAATTTCTAAAGAGAAGAAAAGAAAAAGATCAAATAACCAAAACAGCACTCAATCTTATGACAATTATCATTTTGTTTACAATTCTAGTTCATCAAAAAATAAGGAAATTTTAAGATTAAATAATCCTCAAAATAGACATAAGATCTTCTATCAACTATCTAGAAACAAAAAAATAATATCTATAGCTAAAAAATTACTAGGAGGAACAGTAAGATTTCATCTTGGAAAATTAAATTTTAAATTACCAAATAAGAAAAAAGGAAGTGAAATTGGATGGCATCAAGACTGGGCTTTTTACCCACATACCAATGATGATTTAATCACAGTTGGTATATATTTGGATGATTGCTATGAGAAAAATGGTCCTCTTAAAATAATTAAGAATTCACACAAAAATAAATTGTACAGTCATCACAATAAAGAAAATTATTTTGTTGGAAAAATAGATACTAAAAAAAATAAAATTGGAGCAAATAATAGTGTTTCCATAACCGGAACTGCTGGAACAGTTGTTTTTTTTCATTGCAGATCAGTTCATGGTTCTGGACACAATCTAATGGACAACTCAAGACCATTAATTCTATTTGGTTACAGAGCTTGTGATGCATGGCCATTAATTAATGATGGAAATCCTCATCCAGAGGTAGATTTAGATAATTATGATAAAAATATTATTGTAGGAAATAAGTCAATAAAACCAAGATTAACCAAAGTTCCAACAATAATTCCACTGCCTAAGAAGAAACATTATGTTTCAATTTACGAACTTCAAAAGAGTAAAAATTAATAAGTCAGATTACTGGTAAATTGTAACAAATCTTAACAAACTTAACTATAAGGAGATCATGTTTATTAAAAAATATCTAAAATGGATTAGCACTGCTCTGGTTTTAACAGGGATTTTATTAACTAATTTAAATATCTACCCAATTAATATTTACTTTCATGGCTTAGGAGTAGTTGGTTGGACTGTTGCAGGGTTTTTATCCAAAGATAAAGCAATATTAACTAATTTTGGTTTGCAAATACCATTATTCTTAATTGGAATTTATAAGATTATAATTTAATTATTATTAGATTATGAAGAATAGAATTTTCATTGGTGAATTTATAGGTAGTTGTTTTTTAGTAATGATTATTGTTGGCTCAGGAATAATGGCTGAAAACCTTACAAATGATAATGCTTTAAGACTTACGGCAAATACACTTGCTACTGGTGCAGGGTTGTTTGTCTTAATAACTGCTTTTGCTGATATTTCGGGTGCTCACTTCAATCCTTTTGTAAGTTTAGCAATGTACTTAACTAAAAAAATTAAAGGAAAACTTTTAATTACATACATTCCGGCTCAAATATTTGGGTGCTTATTAGGTGTAATGCTAGCTAATGTATTTTTTGAACATAATATAATTGAATTATCTACGAAAAACAGAGATGGCTTTAATATATTTCTAGCAGAAATTGTAGCAACTTTTGGTTTGGTGTTCATTATTTTTACAACCTTAAAAGATGGTAAAACAACAGTTGCAGCTTGTGTTGCAACTTATATTACGGCTGGTTATTGGTTTACTTCATCAACATCTTTTGCAAATCCTGCAGTAGCAATAGCAAGAACATTTACAGAATCGTTTACTGGTATTAATTATCTTAATACACCTACCTATATAATTGCAGAATTAATTGGTGCGTTAGTTGCTGTGTTATTAATAAAAAAATTAATTTTAAAGTAGACAAAATATTTCAATAATGTAATCAGGATAAATCTACCCTTCTTAAAAATACTTAGTTAAATTCTCTATATATACAAAAACTTTAATTAATATAATTATTGATGAATCAACTCATCTCAAAAAATATAAGTAAATTTACCTATAGATTAATCCTCACTCACAGATTAAATCGACCTTAAGAATAAGAATCGTTCGAAATGGAAAATAATAAAGATAAATAAATAATAGGAAAAATAAGATGGAAATGACGACAATATATACGATTGTAGGTTTTGCTTTAGCTGGATATTCAGTTATTGCAAATGACTCAATTCAAACGCTTGGTACTTTTATAGCGTCAAAACAAAAATGGTTTAAATGGTATACACTTGCTAGCGCTGCTTCATTTGTGATGATACTTGCTATCACATGGGGTTGGTACAGTAATGCTGGTGATATATCTTACGGAAGATTAACAAGAATACCTTTTCAAGAAATACAATGGTATCATGCTGTTGCACCTGGAATACTTTTAATATTAACAAGAGTAGGCATACCAGTTTCAACTACATTCTTGGTTTTATCAGCTTTTGCTTCAACTGTAGTCCTTGAAAAAATGCTTATGAAAAGTGTTGTGGGATATGGCTTAGCCGCTGTTGCTGCATACATTTGTTGGATAGTAGTATCTAAATTTATCAATGAGAAATTTGATGAAGTTGAAGATAAATGGATAGGTTTTTGGAGAAACTCTGTATGGGTAACTTCAGGCTGGTTATGGTGGGTTTGGTTATCTCACGATGTAGCTAATATAGCTGTATATCTTCCAAGACAATTAGATGTAACTTTATTATTAATAGTTTTAGCTTATTTTACAGTATTACTTTTTTATATCTTCTACATAAACGGAGGATCAATTCAAAAAGTAGTTTTAGATAAAACCGGAACTAGGTATGCAAGATCAGCAACAATAATTAATGTTATTTATGCTGGTGTTCTGTACTACTTCAAAGAACTTAATGATTTGCCAATGTCAACAACATGGGTATTTGTTGGTTTATTATGTGGTAGAGAACTTGCAATTTCTACAATGAATAAAGAATATAAGTTCAAATATGTCTTTCCTTTAATTGGAAAAGACTTCATTAAGATGATCTTTGGATTAAGTGTTTCTGTTGGAATTGTATTGGCAATTCACTACATCATTATTCCAAATAATTGGTTTTAAATAAATTTAATTGTGGTCGTGTTATTACTTAACACGACCATAAACATCTTGATATCTAACGATGTCTGTTTCTTTAAGAATTGAACCCACTTGAGCTTCCATAATTCTAACAGGTTTGCTACCTTGATTTTGAATTCTGTGTATTATTCCTAGTGGTATAAAAATATGTTCATTAGGTTTTTTAATAAAATTATCTTTATTTAGAGTAATCTTTGGGTTTCCTTGTGTAACCAACCAATGTTCAGCTCTATGATGATGCTTTTGTAAACTTAAAATACCTTTTGGTTTTACAAATAATTCTTTAATTAGGAATTCTTTACCTTCAAATAAATTAGTGTATCTGCCCCAAGGTCTATAAAAAACATTCTTTTTCTTAATATACTTGTTTTTGTTCATTCCATACATTTTTAAGATCTCTTTCCAACTTCCAAGATCTGACCAAGGAATATCTAATTTAATTGCATTTATTTGTTTTGTTTTTTCTAGAATTGCATAATCGAATGATTTTGCAGTTGCTTTAACAAAAGAGGCTTTGTTTAGATAATAAGTATTGGATTTAAGTTTTGCTTTTTTTACAGCATTAACACAATTTTTATAAATAATTGGTTGGTGTTTTTTAAAGTTATTAATGATTGAATCTTTTCTAAGGAAAAACATTCCAGAATTCCAATAACCTTTTTGTTTTATAACCTGTTTTGCTTTTGCTTCTTTTGGTTTTTCAATGAATTTTGTTACTTTATTAATGCTTCCTTTAATCTTTTTAGTTAAAAAATATCCATATTCACTTGAGGGTGATGTGGGTTTGATTCCAAATATAAAGATATTTTGATCTGTTAAATTTGATTTATTTTTATTAATTGCTTTATTAAAAATACTCATCTTTTCAATTAAATGATCTGCAGTAAAAATCATCAATGGTTGATCATTTGGGATATCTTTAATTAAAGCAGTACTTAAAATAGCTGGTGCTGTATTTCTTTTTGCTGGTTCTAAGACTATTTTATATTTATTGATCTTATTTTTTTTAAGATGTTGTTTAACTTGTTTTAGATATTTTTTATTCGTACTTATAATTGGTTCATCATAAATAGATGATTTAGTTCTCTCTAAAGTTTTACCAAGTAATGTCCAATTACCAAAATCAATAAATTGTTTTGCTTGATGGTTTTTAGAATTTGGCCAAAGTCTTGTTCCAGCTCCACCACATAAAATGATTGGACGGATTTTCATTAAATTTCTGAATAATCCTTAACTTCTTTTTTCTTACCAGGATGTGTTGGTGCTCCTAGATATGCGGGTCCTACTGTTTGTGCATACTTCCACAAAGTTCCTGATCCAAAATCAGATTTTCTTGCTTTCCATTTTCTTTTTCTTGAGGCTAATTCATTTTTAGAAAGCCTTACATCGATAGTGCCCTTTTTAGCGTCAATATCAATGACGTCTCCATTACGTAAAAGAGCTAAAGGACCTCCTAGAGCGGCCTCAGGGCCTACGTGACCTACACAAAAGCCTCTAGTGGCTCCAGAGAACCTTCCATCAGTTATAAGGGCAACTTTCTCACCCATACCTTGTCCATAAATTGCACCAGTAGTAGATAACATTTCTCTCATACCTGGTCCTCCAACTGGACCTTCGTATCGAATGATGATTACATCACCTTCTTTATATTTTCGGTTTTGTACAGCTGCCATTGCTGCTTCTTCATTATCAAAACATCTGGCTTTACCAGTAAATTGTAATTTTTTAAGTCCTGCAATTTTAACAATACCGCCGTCTGGAGCTAAATTTCCTTTTAAACCTACAACACCACCATCTGGAGATAATGGATTGTCATATTTTCTTAAAACTTTTTGCTTAGGGTTAAACTTAATATTTTTTAAGTTTTCTTTCATAGTTTTTCCTGTAACCGTCATACAATCACCATGAATAAAACCACCATCGTATAAAGTTTTAAGTAGCATTGGAACACCCCCAGCTAACCACATATCTTTTGCAACATATTTTCCACCTGGTTTTAAATCAGCAAGATAAGGAGTTTTTTTGAAAATTTTAGCAACATCCATTAAATCAAATTTAATCCCAGCTTCATTTGCAATTGCTGGTAAATGTAAAGCAGCATTCGTAGAGCCCCCAGTAGCAGCAACTATTGTTGCAGCATTTTCTAAGGCTTTTTTTGTTACAATATCTCTGGGTTTAATTTTTTTCTTTAAAAGATCCATAACAGTTTTACCACTAGCTTTGGCATACTTATCTCTTTCTTCATAAGGAGCAGGAGTTCCTGCAGAATAAGGAAGTGCTAAACCTATTGCTTCAGACACACATGCCATTGTGTTAGCTGTAAATTGACCACCACAAGCACCTGCACTTGGACAAGCAACTAATTCTAATTTTCTAAGTTCAGCTGCAGACATTTGACCTGACGAATGTTTTCCAACTGCTTCAAATACATCAACAACGGTTACGTCTTTACCTTTATATCTTCCAGGAAGAATTGAACCACCGTAAATAAAAACACTTGGAACATTTAATCTGACCATAGACATCATTAGACCGGGTAATGATTTATCACATCCTGCAATACCAACTAATGCATCATAACAATGACCTCTAACCGTAAGTTCTGCAGAGTCTGCAATTACTTCTCTTGAAATTAATGAGGATTTCATTCCTTCATGACCCATTGCAATTCCATCGGTAACTGTAATTGTACAAAATTCTCTAGGTGTTCCGCCATTAGCTCTAACACCTTTTTTAACCGACTGAGCTTGTCTCATTAGAGCAATATTACATGGTGCGGCTTCATTCCAGGTGGATACAACGCCTACAAATGGTTTTGCCACATCTTTCTCTGTTTCACCCATCGCATAATAAAAAGACCTGTGAGGAGCTCTATCGGCCCCTAATGATGTATGTCTGCTTGGAAGTTTCTTTTTATTAAATTTTGCCATTATATACCCTTTATAGTTACTAATATTTTATCAATATCATTCTTTAAATTATTATAATTAGTTTTTTCCTGTTCAACAATATCTTTTGGAGCTCTATCTACAAAACTTTTATTTTCCAATCTTTGAGATATCTTGTTCATCTCATCATGGATTTTGTTTTGTTTACTGGTTAAATTTTCCTTAATAAGATTTAAATCAACATCTTTATCAAAATAAACTTTAAATAAATCACCTGAAACAACCATAGTTGCTGCTGGCTTATCAAGATCATCATTCAAAATATTGTTTATTCTTCCTAATTTTTTAAGGATAATTTTATTATCATTGATAAATTTTTTCTGCTTCTCGTTAATATTATTGATAGACATGTCTATAAATGAACCAGGCCCAACATTAAGCTCATTCTTAAAAGATCTAATTTCAGATATTATACTAATAATATTTTCAACTTGCTCTGTGCTTGTATCTTTATTAATTTTACCTGTTGGCCAATTAGCAAGCATTAAAAAAGTTTTGCTTGAATTATCAAATTTATTTTTAAGCCAAATCTCCTCTGTAACAAATGGAATAAAAGGATGTAATAAAATTAAGATTTGTTTGAATATATAACTTGAAACTTTTTTGACCTCACTTTTGGCTTCCTCATTATCAGAGAATAGTATTGTTTTAGATAGTTCTAAATACCAGTCACAATATGAGTGCCATGCAAATTGATAAGCATTTTTAGCAGCCTCATCAAATCTGTAATCTTCTAGATTTTTTTCAATTTTAGATTTTGCTTCAATTAATTCTGCATAAATCCATTTGTTAATATTAACTGATAAATTTGGAACTTTATCAATATCAGAAAAATCACATTCATTTGTAATTAAAAAATTATTAGCATTCCAAAGTTTATTTAAAAAATTTCTATAACCTTTAACTCTATCTTCAGAAAGTTTTACATCTGTACCTGGGGAAGCCATTGAAAGAAGAGTAAATCTTAATGCATCAGCACTATATTTTTCTATTAAATCTAAAGGATCAATAACATTCCCTTTTGATTTTGACATTTTTTGACCCTTCTCATCTCTGACTAATGCATGAACATAAATATCTTTAAATGGTTCTTTATTTAAAAACTCTGTGCCAAACATAATCATTCTTGCAACCCAAAAAAAGATAATATCAAAACCTGTAACTAAAACAGAGGTTGGATAAAATTTTTCAACATAATTTTTATCCTCAGGCCAACCTAATGTTGCAAATGGCCAAAGACCAGATGAAAACCATGTATCTAATACATCTGGATCACGAACTAATTCTTCATCTTTACCATAATGTTTATTGGCTAAATTTTTTGCCTCTTCTTCATTGTAAGCTACAAAGATTTTTTTATCAGGTCCATACCAAGCAGGTATTTGATGGCCCCACCAAAGTTGTCTTGAGATACACCATGGTTCTATATTATTCATCCATTGAAAATAAGTCTTTGACCAGTTTTCAGGAAAGAAATTAGTTTTTTTTGAATTAACAACTTCTTTTGCTTTAACAGATAATTTTTCTGCATCTGCAAACCATTGTTCAGTTAAAAATGGTTCGATGATTGAATTAGATCTATCACCATATGGAACTTTATTCTTAATATTTTCTTCTTTTACAAAAAATTCTTTATCTTTAAGTTCTTTTAAAATTCTCTTTCTTGCTTCAAATCTGTCTAGTCCAACATATTTTTTAGGAGCATTTTCGTTAATTTTACCAGCTTCCGTAAATATATTAATAATTTCAAGATTGTTTCTTTTTCCAACATCGTAGTCATTAAAATCATGTGCAGGAGTAATCTTTAGCGCTCCTGTTCCTTGTTCAGGATCTGCATAATCATCTTCAATAATTTTAATCTTTCTTCCAACAATTGGTATTGTAACAATTTTGCCAACAAATGATTTAAAACGATCATCTTTTGGATTTACAGCAATTGCTGTATCACCAAGCATAGTCTCAGGTCTTGTTGTTGCTATAGTTATAAATTCATCAGTTCCATCAATAGGATATCTAATATAATAAATTTTTGAATTTACCTCTCTCTGATCTACTTCAAGATCAGAAATCGCTGTTTGTAAAACAGTATCCCAATTTACTAATTTTTTATCTTTGTAAATTAAATCTTTATTATAGAGATCTACAAATACTTTAATTACGGATTTAGATAAATTTTCATCCATTGTGAATGCATTTCGTGACCAATCACAAGAGCATCCAAGTTTTTTTAATTGGTTAATAATGATATCGCCATATTGCTCTTTCCATTCCCAAACTTTTTCAATAAATTTGTCTCTTCCAATATTATTTTTATCAATTTTTTCTGCTGATAATTTTCTCTCCACCAATGCTTGAGTGGCAATTCCAGCATGATCTGTGCCTGGTTGCCATAAGGTTTCATAGTTATTCATGCGGTGATATCTAACTAATAAATCTTGAATAGAATTATTCAAAGCATGACCCATATGAAGACTTCCAGTTACATTTGGAGGAGGAATTACTATAGAAAACTTTTTAGAATTTTCTTGAGGTTTAAAAAGCCCATGCTTTTCCCAGTAAGAATAAATCTTATCCTCAACATCGGAATGTATATATTTATCGCTACTCATATATCACAAAGTTTATAATTTAATAATTACAATTAACAATAATCAATTTAGATCGTTATTTAATAGACTAATGAGAAATATTTAATATAAAAAGGCATCTGAAGCTATTAGTCAAAACAAGATGGCAACGTGGC
>Ga0206677_10000975_pt1 | contig 26963 bp, 15 predicted proteins | sample M130m12015metaG_FD_155475 | JGI IMG/M metagenome (GOLD analysis project Ga0206677, IMG submission 155475) | Ammonia-oxidizing marine archaeal communities from Monterey Bay, California, United States - M1 30m 12015 | ecosystem: Environmental > Aquatic > Marine > Intertidal zone | place: USA...
ACTACTGGTTGCAGTAAGGACCTGATTATTTACCGCTGAGCCTATGGTTATTCTCGGAGATGAAGCCATCGCCTCACTAAAGGTGGCTGTTATGGTTATCGGAGCTCCAGGCTGTATTGTATTATCCGAATCACTGCTTGTAATGGTTACCGTTGGAGTAGAAGAATCTAAAGTAAAAGTGATGCTTTGAGTACCGGATACATATGCATTTCCGATAAGGTCTGTACCGCTTACTGTGGCTGAATAGGTTCCGTCAGAAAGGGTACCTGAAGAAGTATCCCATTTGTAGTAATACCCAATCCCTTTCGTAATACTTCCCCCCATTGATGAATGATTGGAGCAGTAATAGTAAAGATTACTAGGTCCATTACTTGGAATTGTTATTTCAGTGTAAGCACCACTTTGACCTGGAGATCCAACATAATTTACATTAGCAGTGTATGCTGACCCCGAGTTATGAGTTCCATCTTGGGTGGTAGAAAAATTAATGGGATGACCAGAGTTTGATGCATTGGATTGATCAAACCGATATGTTTGTCCAGGAACAAGATTTAATGACAACTGACTTTGACTATCAATAAAGTATTTGTTACCCCCTGAGTTGGCTACTGTAACAGAAAATACAACTGGGTCAGAGACTGAGTAGTCTACAATACTCATAACCACATTGGTTACTATCGAAGAAATTGAAATTGTTGGAGTAACAATAAGTGCTTCCGAGAAACTTGCAGTAATGGTTACTACCTCAGAATTAGAAAGTAGATTATCACTATCAGTATCGGTTAAAGTAAGTGTAGGCCCTGAAGTATCTAAAGTAAAGGTGATACTTTCTGTTGCTGCATATGCATTTCCGGCAAGATCAGCTCCTGAAACAGTTGCTGTGTAAGTTCCATCAGGCGGGGTAGTTTCTCTATCTACATTCCAGTTATAGTTGTATACCTGTCCGAGTGTTAAAAATTTAAGACCACTTTCTGTATTTGTGGAGTACATAAGTTTATTATCATCAGTAAACCCGAATAAGTGATCTCTGGTGATGCTAATGTAATCAGGATATCTTGCTGAGACATTAGACATTGAAAAGTTGTTATCTAAAATTTCAGAGCCGCCCTCCCAACTATAACTATTTGGATTTTTTGAAAATAATCTAAATTTTTTATCTGCAGTTAAAAATACTATGTCCCCACTTGCAGTAATTGCAGTTGCATAAGTTGACGTGTCTATCCCAGTATCCACTGCGTTATAAGTAGTCCATGAATCCGTACTATATAAAATATAATTTTTTGTAGCCTCACGGTCAGTTGATGTAACTATTATACTTCCATCATAATTCGTATTAGGGCCATTCCCTGGTTCCATGTTATCAGTTCCGAAGCCATCAGTTTCAATTTTAACGTTATTCGCTGCTGTTTCATTTTCTCTAATTGCTTGTTTAAAAACAAAACTAGGGGTTGATGTTGAAGAAGTATCATTATAAACAGCTATACACTCACAAGTATTATCACCCCCAGTAACTACAATTACTTTCCCATTTCCGCTTACACGAGCAATTCTAGGTGATCGGCCCAATACTTTATTGTTAAGAACTCTTTTGTCGGTATAGTCTTGTAATTCAATAGGAGCTGAATATGTCCCATCATTTTGTCTTAAACGATAGAACAGAAAACTATAATAGGTCGCACTACTTCCATTTCGATCGGACACAGCGTAGACAATAATTTTTTTATCGTCACTCATAGACATTTGTTCTACGGTATAACCATCATTACTTCCATTAGTTATGCTGTTATAATCATTAGAATAATCAGTTTGAATTAATGATACAGCATTTGTATTAGGATTGATGTCATAGACCCACATTCTTCCCCTATCATCTAAAATGACCAATGTTTGTTCATCTTTACTAAGCACAAACGATTTACCAAATCTATGATTTGTATCAGTGTAACCAGATGTTAAAGTTGTGGTAAGAGAGTATTGACCATTTACTTTATCTAAAATCACAACACTACCATTCCTACTACCACTAATTCGTTCTTCTAATCTAGTATAGATTAGTTTTTTACCGCTTGAACTAATATTCTTAAGGTCCTCTGTTAATTTATAAAAAGAGCTCGAAAGGGAGCCATCATTTTCACGTCCCCTTCTCCAAACCCCACTAGGGTCTGAATAAGATGTTTCATCATTAATACTACTCCCTCCAAAGCCAAAACCACCAAAATTCATGGCTTGTTGATCTACTGGTGTAGAACCAGAATTTGAAATAGAAATTGTAGGTGTTGAAACCATCACCTCACTAAATATTGCTGTAATGGTGACCGTATCAGAAGCAGATAAAAGGTTATCCGCATCCGTATCAGTCAAAGCTACTGTAGGCGCTGTAGTATCAGGGATAATAGTAAATGAAGTTGTTCTTGACCCTAAATAGCTCCCAATACCGTTAATTGTTAAATAAGCTGTGCCACCATTGGTATTATTAGTGAAAGTTGTGGTGAAGTCAACACCCTCTGTAAGTGTTGATCCATTTAAAGTAACCGTTGGAGAAATCGTGATGGGGGAACCGGTAAAATCCTGATCTGAAATATTAGATATTACGGCATAAGTTAGGACCGTTTCCTTGAAGTTTTGTTCCACATCCGCTGAGGAAAGGGCACGTTTGTATATCCTTACAACCCCAATATCACCAGTGAAATTTTGACCATAGTCATTATCATTATAGGATCCTATTCGAAGTGGCGTTAAAGTGTTTTTAATGGCATTGGTAAGCGTAGTTGATTCATCAAAAAGAGCGCCATCTCTGTAAAGTTTGATTCTATCATTAGAGGCATCAACTACCCCTACAAATTGATACCACCTATTTGTAGTTGAAGTATAACGTGATGTATTATATGAATTTGCGCCATCCCCTACTTCAAAACGAACTTGATTACTCCCATCCATTCGTAATCCATAACCCATATAAGATGCATTTCCACCATCATCAATCTTACCTACAATAACTTGACTCCCCAGCGCACCAAACCTGACCCATGCTTCAACTGAAAAATTACCGCTTCCAGGTTCTATAACAGTAGCATCATTCACTGAGATATTTGAAGAACTACCATTAAAAGAAAAGTAGGGATCCGTGTGTGAAACATTACTTAATGTTCCATCATTATTAAAGGTTGTAAGGTCATTGACAGTGTTACCACTTCCGGAATAACTAGCCGTATTGTTTGGGTCAAAATAAAGGACTGGATCCGCTGAATTATTGGTTATTTGAATATCAAATGCATCATAACCTGAAGGCAGGCTTGCTTTGTTTCCAAGGGTATCTTCAAAGTCTAAGTGGTCAAAAGAAATGGTATAATTCCCCGAGGATATATGATCAGGATCCAAATAAATACTAGAAGAGAATGTTTTCTCCTGCTGGGTCAAAGGAGCTGAACTTTTATAAGGGTGATCAGAGGGGAGTGAAGATTCGAGTCCCCATTTATGAGCTAAATAGCCCTCTGCTTTTTGTACATCTGTTATGTCAGTACCTCCAGTTCCTGGAACACCTGCCTTAAAAAAATGTTCTGCCAGTCTACCAGCTGGTCTTTTACTACTTCTATTTTGAAATAGTCGATAATCCGCATTTTGATATAAACTATTATTGTAGGAATGTACTGATGTTCTAGTAATTCCATTGAGTCTACCAAAAATTTGATTTCCAGTTTTATTAAAAACTACCGAGACAATGGTATAGGTAGATCGCTCTATATTGACTGTAAAACTATTTTTAGCAGTCCCTGAAACTATACTATTGTCTCCGTCGTAATCAATTTCACCAGACCAAGTATTATTGTTTTGACTGCTGCTAATTGCATAGGTTCTTCTATTTGAATTAGAGTTATCAAAACTCCAAAAAGAATCTTTAGTGCTATCCACAGCATCCCATCTAACTACTCCTATCGCCCAATGATTTCCGTTACTTGCAACTTGATCATAATCGCTACTCTTTAGGCTTTCGACCCCATCAAAATAAAATGTGCTTAAGCCGTTTAGACTATTTGTATTTAATCCAGGCGTTCCATCTATACCCATATTAAAGTTGCCCGATTTATCCGTTATAGAGGATAAAGTACTTCCGCTTAGATTATAACTTGATGCGTCTGAAGCATCAATCCAACCTGAAGGTGAAATATTACTGGGTGACCATAAAGCAGAATTGGTAGAAATTACCGACCAATTGGAGAAATCCTCATATCCCGATGTTATAGAATTAGTTCCGGAGACAAAGCTCAGAGATGGATTACTGGTTACATTTGCAATGGAAGATGCATCGGTTACCGTAATCTCAATAGTTAAAGTTACACCTCCTGAGGTAATATTAACAGAATTGATATTTTGAGTAAAAGAACTTAAAACTGGACCTGAAGAATCCTGAGAGAATAATTTTGAGGGAGACAGTGCTAAAAAAACAAATATGAATGCTAACTTAAATTGAATTAAGATAAAACCGCTGCTCAAAAGCCTCGTATTTAGTAGTTCTTTCATTAATGTTTTGCTAAATTAAGTACAAGATTTTGCTCCCTTTTTAACCCTAACTTTTTTCTTATGCTTGAACGTGCATTTAAAAAAGTACTTCTAGAAATATTTAGATGGTTTTGTATATAATCTGAATCAAAATTCATTCGAATAAGCATACATATTTTGATTTCTTTTGATGTCAAATTATCAGAAACTTGGCCTAGATTTTTTATAAAATCAGGATAAGTCTTGGCGAAATCAAGTTCGAATAAAAGTTGTGTCTCCATTAATGGCAAAATAACATACAAAAGTGAGGAATCAAATCAATTTTATGTCATTACGCAGTACAATTGCAGTATGTTTTAGCCTTCAAAACGACATTTCAGTATGAAAGCAGTATAAAATTGAGATTATTCAATCATTTATTTTAAGAAAAGTTGAAAAAATTAAAATCCTAAATGGAAATCTGCTTTAAGAATTGATTACTACCGAGATAAAGAGTCAATAATAATACCTTGGCAATTTAAAAAAGGAGTGGAATTAACCAGTGCGTCTTTAAATATTGACTATCACCCTTCGTCAAATATTATTTTTCGAATTGAAGGGCGTTGGATGAACAATAAAGATGGTTTTATAAAGTCTAAGGTAAATTCATATGAAGGTAACTACATTATAGCAACATCCATTGCCATCAAGTTGGCAAAGACTCGAAAAATAGTTTCAACGATAAACAAAGCTATTAACTCATCTTCTAAGAGAGCAATTGTGATAACTTCGATCTTAAGTTAATTTTCTCATTTAGTTTAATCTAAACTTCGAATCTTAATATTTCGAAACGATGTAATCCCAGGGTATTTAATATCCATTGGCCCATGAGCCTGAAAACTAATATGCCCTTTTTCAAACTTTCCAAAGTGTGACCAAGTCTTAAACTTACTATTTTCAACTAGTGAATCCCATTTAGAACCTCTAAGTGGAAATCGAAGGACTTCTTTTTGATTGTGAACTAAAAAACCCACATTTTTATCATAATTGATACTTATGTTATAAGTATTCCATTGACCACTGGGTTTGGTCACCATTTGACTGGGTGGGATCATATCAAAAAGTGCACCTGCATTTTCTTTTTGCATGCCTGGCTTATTTTCATACACTGCCGGATCAACAATTTGAATTTCTCTTCCGGTAAGATAGGTTTGGTCTAATCCTTCTATATCACGAACACCCCACAAAAAACCACTGTTAGCATAATTATCTGTTTTCCAATCAAAGGAAATTTCAAAGTTCAAATACAGTTTTGGTGTCATCAAACTACTATCCAAACCAGATGTGTTTTTTGAAGCATCATAGGTCATCACTCCGTTATCAATAGACCATCCGTTTTCATCAGAGTCATTACGATGAAATAACCACCCCTCAATTTTATTAGGATTCGTATTAATTACTTCCCATTGGGTGTTTGAATTTTTAGACTCTTTGGCTGCATCATTACATGAGGTAATAAACACTAGTCCAAGGATAAATAATGTTTTTTTCATTGTATTTAATTATATATTATGATTCTAATTTATTGAAGAATACTGAATTCTGCTATTACATTTTACTTTACTCTACCCGGTGGTCGTACTTCTTTTCCTTTAATACCTGCTATTTGATCTCCAAGAACCTGGCGAATGGAATCTGCTATTTTATTTATTTTCTCAACCATATCTGGTCTTTCATTTGCAATATCATTTTTTTCACTAGGATCATTTTCTAAATCAAATAAAGCGGATTTATACAATCGGTTCATATCGTATTTAATAGGATTCCCGTCATTTGTCCCTTTACGTCCGTTTAACGAACGGTAAGTGTGGGGTACATAAAATTTCCAATTTTTATGACGAATAGCATGCAACTCATTGGTCCTGTAATAAAAAAATAAATTCTCATGAGCCGGTTTAATTGAGCCTTCAGATAATTGCGGTACTAATGATACACCATCGATTTTCAAACCGGGAGACTTTGCTTTAGTAAACTCAACGATGGTAGGAAGCCAATCAATACCCATTGCAGCCACTTCAATTTTTGTTTGAGGCTTAATTTTTTGGGGGTAAGATATGATCCCCGGAACCCTGTGACCACCTTCCCAATTGGTTCCTTTCCCTTCCCTAAATACTCCTGCTGAGCCAGAATGAGCACCATATGACAACCATGGACCATTATCAGAGGTGAAAATAATGATGGTGTCTTGATAAAGCCCTTGCTCTTTTAGAGTTGAAATAATACTTCCAACCGATGCGTCTATTTCACTTATCACGTCACCATATAGACCTCTGGCTTGCGTATTTTGAAATTCTTCAGCAGCAAATAATGGAACATGTGGTTGCGGGTGAGGCAAATAAATAAAAAATGGTTCGTGAGAATGTTTCTTAATAAAACTAATGGCTTTTTCAGTTAATGCACCTGTGAGAAACGTCTGTTCTTCTAAGATTTGAATCGGATATTCATTTTCATAAAGTTCAATATCTGGAAAGTTAAAAATAGTTCCTTGTTGGGGATGTTTCGGCCACATATCATTGGAATAAAGGATTCCAAAAAATTCATCAAATCCATGACGAATCGGATTAAATTCAGGAGCACTTCCTAAATGCCATTTACCATAGATTGCTGTAGCATATCCTTCCCTTTTTAAAATTTCAGCCAGTGTAGATTCATCAGGATTGATCCCTAATTTTGAATCAGGTCCAAAAGCGTTAAAAATTCCAATCCTATCTGAATAACAACCTGTTAATATTGAAGCTCGAGATGCTGAACAAACTGGTTGTGTGGCATAATATGAAGTGAAATACGCTCCTTCAATAGCAAGCTTATCTAAATTTGGAGTACTGATATCATTGGCTCCATAGATTCCTAGGTCACCATATCCTTGGTCATCTGTAAGGATAAATATGACATTAGGCGGACGATTGGTATCACAGCTAAATAAAAATATTACCAAAAATAGAAGAACTAAATATTTGAAATTCAGTATTTTCATCTAAATCTATGCCTTTGAAAGGGTTTTTACTGCACCAATAAATACATCTAATTCCTCAAAATCAGTAAATATATTCGGGGTGATTCTACAACCCCTCACATTATTTTCATCAATGGCAACAGTGAAAATATTATGTTCACTGAAAAGCTTTTGAGAAAATTCTTTTGGGTCCATATTTTTGAGTCCAATATTCCCTATACCGCATGCTCTTTTATTACTTAAAGGTGTGTTAAGAACTACATTAGAAACCCCCTTTATTGCTGTCATCCAATAAGTCCTTAAATCCTCTAATCGCTTTTGCTTTCTCCTTATTCCAATTTGATCTAAAAACTGAATAGCATCTCTGATGCCGAGAGTTATGTAGGCCGGATGTGTGCCTAAATGATTTAATCTTTTAATATTCTCTTTATCCTTTATGTAGTCTGCCAGTAGCGGCCAAATTTTAGAAATGTGTTTTGGATTTACATATAGTAAGCCATTTCCAAGTGGAGCCGCTAGCCATTTGTGAAGGCTTGACCCATAGTAGTCGCAATTGAGTTCGGAAATTTTGAAATCAAAATGACCTACGCAATGAGCCCCATCTACCAAAACTTCAACTCCCTTCTGGTGAGCCATATCACAAATCTTGCGAACAGGTAAAATCTGTCCCGTAATATTGACCATATGACTTACTAAAATAAGTTTGGTTCTTGTGTTGATTTTAGAAGAATATAAATCCACAATTTCTTGATCAGAGGATGGATGGTTTGGAATTGAAACTAGTTGGGCTTTAATTTTATGCCTATCAACAACTTGTTCAATCATCACTCGCATAGCACCATAATCTTGGTAAGCGTAAATTATTTCATCTTCTTGTTTCCAAGGATATCCAGAAATAATCATATCAAGTGACTCTGTTGTATTTCTCGTAATGATCAAGTTTTTAGATGAACATCCTACAAACTCCGCTAAATTGATATTGATTTCTTCTCTGTCATTTTCAAGTATTTTCCTCATGTAGAAAGATCCCTCGAGGTTAACCCTTTCTAAATGCTTCTTAAGCTTTTCCAAAATAGGGCTTGGAATTATATTATAATAACCACTTTCAAGATTTATGAAATCAGAAGTAAGTTTATATTGACGTCGTATGGATTTCCAAAATTCTTGTTCTGAAGAATTATCTATGGAATAATGTGTTTCATCAGAATACAAGTATTCAGCACTAATATTACCCATAAATGGAATGAACCCAATTGAAGTAAAGGTTTTTAAAAAATTTCTTTTATCCATTTCAGGAAATTTTACACAAATTCCTCCTCAAGTTACAATAAAAAAACCCCTATTTACAACTGATTTGTTTACTAAAGGCTCAATCACTTAAAGCAAACCTCAAGGTCTAATTCTAGACTCTAATTTTTCAATTAAGAGTTATGAAAATGGCTGGAAATAAACCTTCCTTAAATCTGTAATTATGAAAGAAAAATATGAAGCAGTCTATATATTTGATTTGAGTAATCGGTCATAAAAAAGAAAGCACTCTTTTACCTAATTAATGACGGCTAATACAGGATATCTTTAATCTGTCTCCAAGTAATTAATTTAATATTTCTTTCTCTAATTAATTTTTTGAATGCCTTGTCCTGAAGTATTTTAAAATCTAATTCTCTCCAAGTAGATCCGTAATTGGGGTGATCGATGGTAATTGCTTTCAATTCTTCATTATCATATCCTAAGTGAACCAATAAAACGTTTAATCCAGGTTTAATATCACTAATTACATTCATATAAAACTTTTTCCAGCTTTGATAATCGATAGGGGAGTCATCAGATTTTTGGTAAATCTTTTCTGCCCAAAACAATTTAGATGTATCAAACTTTGTTGTGTCAATGACTTTAATAATATCTCTAAACTCCTTCGATAGTAAAATAGGTAAACTGTTTTCGTGACCTACTTCGAAATAGGCTTGTACGATTTCTGGAGTCACAGTAACTGATCCCATATGGGTGTCTAAATGAGTGGGGTTTAGTCCATTATCAATAGAGTATTTTATTTGAGAGTTTAATTCTCTTTTAACATCCTTATAGGTAGCATTTAATCGTACTCCTTCATTTAATGGATAAAAGTGCCCTTGATCATTAATTAAAGAACCTATTTTATCTTTTGATGAGATTCCCGACCACTTGTAATTTTTCCATTCAGAGGTCAACGTTAAATGTAATCCCAAGTCATGACTTGGGTTTAATTTTGCATAATCAGCAACTTCTAAAAACCAAGGGCATGGCACCATTACACTACCTGAACTGATTATTTCAGTGGAAAAGCCATCAAAACTTGCACTGTTAACAGAATGAGAAACACCAATGTCATCCGCATGAATAATCAAAAGCATCGCGTCTTTTTCGTATCCCAGTTTTTGGGCTAAATTCCCCTCCCCTTGTGCAAATCCCGATGATATAATAAATATCAAAGCAGATAGTGTAATTACGTTTTTCATTGATTTAATTATTTTAATACACAATCATTTAAGTCAAAAGAATCTATTAAATCGTCTATAAGTAGTTGTAGCTTAATTCTCTCGAGTTTTTTATCTACGGATGTTAATTGATTTCTCTGATCAAAATATTTTTAAAATAGGCTTTGCCTGGATGATCCTGAAAACAGATAGCTCCTTTCTTAAATTTCCCAAAATCATACCATCTTTTATCTCCTAAATATGGATAATCCCCCGATTTAGAAAATTTACTATTATGTAGTCTTTCGTCCCATAAATCCCCATTCAAAGGAAATTTATTTATGATAATTCCATTTAGTTTAACAGTTCCTAAATTATTGGTTTGATCGATTTTTATCTGATATGTATTCCATTCCCCAGTTGGATTAACTTTAATTTTATTGTTGGGAGGGAATAAATCATATACAGCTCCCAAATAGTGTTTTTTAGCTTCTAAATCTGTCTTAATATTATTAAGCTCTATTTCACCTCCTAAAATTTCTTTTGGATTATCATACACCTTCGTGTCAATTATTTGAATTTCTGGGCCTGTTTGATATGGGAATTTATACATTACATCCTCATTTACACCCCACATAAATCCACTGTTCCCTCCTTTTTCAATCTTCCAGTCAAAGCGTATTTCAAAACTTGTATACTGCTTGTTAGATAAAAGACTCGCATCCTCTTCTCCAGATTCTAAACCAGAAATTTTATCAAAAATTAAAATATTGTTTTCTGTACTCCATCCCTTCTTTGTTCCGTCGTCCTGGTAAATATGCCAATCTGACAAGTCTTGGTCTAATTTTAACTCAACCCATTCCGAAGAATTATTTTTACAGGAAATTGATGTAATGCACAATAAAATGAGTAATTTTTTCAAAATTTATTGAATTTTATATAAATCTAAGAATTAAAACTGAAGATACTGAGATGGCAACTGAAGGACTATTATCTATGGCTAAAAAAAGGTGCCCGCATTAAAAACAATCAAACCTTAGAGAATGTTTCTATTGATATATTAACAACAGAGCAGTGAACTTCGGTTTATAGAGGAGCCATTACACTAGAATCAATTACTTTGGAAGTTGTCGTAAGTGCAGATATCGTTGTATATATAAATTTTAACCCTACAGTTATACTATAGAGCTTAACTTATGAGAAGTTTTCAATTAATATCATTTAATTACCATTTTTTAGTTTACACTGTTGGATACAATTTAAAAACCTAAAAAATTTGGTTTGCTAGTTTTGACTTTATTACTGAGATAATATCATTTCTGCCGCTTTTTCGGCAATCATATAAACGGGTGCGTTGGTGTTTCCAGAAGTAATGGTCGGCATTATTGATGCATCCACTACCATTAAGTTTTCTACCCCATGAACTTTTAATTGTTCGTCGACAACAGCGGCGGGGTCATTGCCCATTTTACAGGTGCCTACAGGGTGATATACTGTTTCTAGAGTTTCTTTTATATGAACTATCAAGGCACTCTTCTCTTTTCGATTATAGGGTAAGCCAGGTCCCTTAATATGTTTTTGAAGCGAAGCTTGTTCCATGACTTTAAATGCTATTTTGCCTCCTTTGATTAAACGGTCTAAATCTTCTTGTTCTGAAAGAAAATTAGGTTGAATTATGGGTGCATCTTTCATTTTTGATGAAGCTAGAGTAACTGTTCCTCGACTTTTTGGATTTAATAGAGTAGGTAAAATTGTAAAACCATCGACAGTCGGATAGGAATTTATGTCATAAGCATCATAACCATATTGATCTCCTGTCCACATAGGGGTAAAATGAAACTGAAAATTGGGGCTAGCACCTTTTCCATCTACATCAAAAAAAGCCATACCCTCCAGGGGACCATTACAAAAAACACCTTTTCTATATATAAAGTAGTTCCAAGCAGCTTTGAGTTGTTGTAATACAGGGATATAATGATTGATTCCTACTTGCTCTTTTGCTACACTTCCAACTGGGAAGAAAATATGGTCTTGTAAGTTTTTTCCTACTCCATACAGAGAATGAATACAGTCGATGTGGTGTTTATCTAATTCTTTTTGTTCTCCTATCCCTGACACCATTAAAAGTTGAGGAGATTGAAAAGCTCCAGCTGAAACGATAATTTCTTTATTTGCTTTTACAGTTTGTTTTTTGCTTCCTTTTACAAAGTTTACACTTATTGCTTTTTTCCCTTCAAAATTAATTTTGCTTACCTGAGCATTAGTGATGACAGTCAAGTTATTACGCGATAAAACTGGCTTAAGAAAAGCCACAGCGGCGCTTGAGCGTTTCCCATCTTTAATTGTACTTTGTATTATACCTGCTCCTTCTTGTTTCGCCCCGTTGTAATCTTTGTTTTCTGGAATGCCAACAGCAGCACAAGAAGCGATAAAATCCTCAACAAAAGGGGTTTTAAATAAGGTTGGAAGCGTTACGTTTATTTCTCCGAAAGTTCCGTGATAACTAGTGTCCACCTGGTCTGCTTGGGCATGTTGCTCTGACTTTTTAAAGTATGGGAGAATGCTATTAAAATCCCAGTGTTTATTTCCTAATTCTGCCCAACGGTCGAAATCAGCTCGATTTCCACGAACATAAGCCATGGCATTGGTCGAGCTACTCCCTCCAAGGGTTTTCCCTCGTGGCAAGTAAATTTTGCGATTATTTACATGGACTTGCTCTTCTGTAAAAAAACCCCAATCTTGCTTACTTTTGTGGACTTTTGTATAGGCACCAGGAATGTGAATGTTAAGATTATTATCTGACCCACCAGCCTCAAGGACTAAAACACTATTTTTTGGATTGGCTGAAAGACGATTTGCTAAAACACAACCAGCTGAACCTGCTCCGATAATTATGTAATCGTACGCCATAGAAATTTTGTTTTTGATTTTTGGACCAGTGCCAAGTTCAATTCCAATGTAACATTTATTTATGATTTCTTCTCTTACCAATGTCATCTGTTTCCCACCCGGAGATCATAGACTCTAGACCAATCTTCGAAAACGGGATAAGGTTTTAGAATCAGTTTTTCTTTTGGAAGGGTCTGTAAACTTTGACATATAAATCATTCTCTATATCTTAGGTAATTATTAACCATAAATCAATTAAGATGAAAGATATACTTGTTGTTGCAAAGCTAAGAGAAGGTAAGTTTGAGAAATTCATGGGCTTTATGAAGTCTGAAGAAGGGATGAATGAAAGAAGAAAAATTGCAGATTTAACCAAAACTTTAGGTACAGCTTCCCCAGACAAGAGTGCAGTAATGTTTAAAATTGCTGTTCACAATAATGATGCTTTGAATTCATTTTTAAATGGCTCAAATCCTGTATCAAAACCAATTTTTGATGAGGTTATGGCAAGTTATGAGATTTTTGAATTAAATAAAGTTTAGCTTTCACCAATGTGTACAACCCAAACCCTTTCTAATTCTTGGCTATTACTGAGGTAACCTTTGATTCACTTGGGACAAAATTAGGGGGTGTTTCTTTGGAGGTTTATTGGAGATTTGAGGGGGGTTGATATATAATCCATTCTCTATATCTTAGAAGTATAATTAACCATAAATCAATTAGAATGACCTCAAGTGACAGTATTCTATTCTCTGAGAAAAATAAAGTTGTAAAGTATAATTCAAAGGATAATAATTATGAATGGGTGATCGACTTAAACAATGAAGTTAGTGGATTATCTAGAGTCGATAATTATGTATTCGTAACTACAAGTTCGATTTGGGGGAAACAGTACTCGCATATTGTTGATTTTAAAAAAGGGAGGATTTTGTGGGAAATTAAAGATGTTTTTTATTCAGTCCATATTGTAGATAAAACTCTAGTTTTTAGTAATAAAAAGAAGTTGTTTATAGGGGTAAATATAGATTCTGGAAAAGAAATATTCATCGTTAAATCGCCCTTTCGCTGGTCCTCTGCAAAAGCACTTTTACTCAATGGCGAATATTATATATACAACTCAAAAAAAGTATACGTTCTTAACTTGATAAATGGAAATTTATCAGAGTCAAAACTCCCTAATAAGATTGATCCTAAAGGGGTTGGTCTAGTATTAGATGAATTTCAAATAAATATTAATAACCTACCCTCAGCTGGAGGAGATTATGGCGCTATGTATGTTGGAGATGCAGGAGGTGGAGATGCTGCTAGTGGTGGTGATGGTGGCGGTGGAGATGGATAAAATAATTCATCAAATTAACCACAAGTAAACATAACCTTATCCCTCCCAAGTGGAGGGTTTTTCTTTTACACTATTGGAGACAATGCAAATCCACTCTAATACATTGCTATTACTGAGGTAAAAATGGATTCCCTTAGGACAAAATTAGAGGGTGTTTGTTTGGAGGTTTGTTGGAGATGTTAGGGGGGTAGGATGGAGTTATTGAAGAGGATGATAGTGATTTTATGATAATGGCAGATTAGATTAAAAAAGATGGTGTGCCGCTGTCCCGCGCCCCCAAGGCATAGGGATCAGCGGCACATGTAACCCCCTTATTTTATATTCTCCATCAAAACATATACATTGCAACAACTATTGAGATTTTGTAAATGATCCTAATGGTTATTATTCTTTGACAGGACTTGTGTGCAAATAGTGTGCAAGTGAAGAAATAAAAAAGGGACTACATTGTTGCAATCCCTTTGTTTATTTGTTGGCCCACTAGGGCTCGAACCTAGACTCTTCTGAACCAAAATCAGACGTGTTGCCAGTTACACCATGGGCCAATTCTGCGCAAATTTAAACCTAAATATGAAATCATCAAACATTTTTGGAAGAAAGAGAATTTAATGTTTTGTGAAATGCACTTTTGAATAATGGATTAATTCTTACTTTCGCTCGAAAAGCAATACATGTCCGAGGGAAGCTATAACAAATGGAATAGAATTTTTGGATGGAGTGTTTTTGGAATTGGGTTACTCACCTACGGTCTAACGGTAGAACCCACGGCGAGTTACTGGGACTGTGCCGAATACATTGCCACTTCAGCAAAACTGCAAGTTGGGCATCCCCCTGGGGCGCCGCTCTTTCAAATGCTTGGTGCTTTCTTTGCACTCTTTGCAAGTAGTAGCGAGCAAATTGCACTGACAGTCAATTTCATGTCGGTCTTTTCCAGTGCTTTTACCTTACTCTTTATGTTCTGGACGCTTACGCTACTGATGCAAAAACTCCCCGCCTATAAAAAATTGGAAAACGCTCAGGACGCAGTCCTTTTCTTTGGAAGTGCTGCCATTGGTGTACTTGCATATTGTTTTTCCGATAGCTTTTGGTTCAACGCCGTAGAGGCCGAGGTCTATGCTATGGCTACTTTTTTATTATCACTCCTTTTTTGGTTGGGGCTCCGCTGGGAACAAGACATGCTGAAACCCAAAGGAGATCGCTGGCTGGTGATGATTGCCTTTGTGATAGGACTCTCTTTTGGAGTGCACTTTATGGGCTTGCTCACCATTCCCGGGATCGGAATGCTGTATTATTTTAAACACTATCAAAAAGTTACTTGGAAAGGATTTGTTATCGCCAATATGGTTTCCGTGGCCATCCTTTTATTTATCTTCAAGCTCTTACTCCCCACCACCCTCGCCTTTTTTGGAAAAGCAGAAGTCTATTTTGTCAATACCATCGGATTGCCGTTTAACAGCGGAACCATCATTGCTGCTCTGGTTTTAGTTCTTTTGTTTTATTACGGCCTGAAGGAAACAAAAAAACAAGGATGGGTTCAGCTCAACACGGGTTTGCTTTGCATCCTGTTTGTCTTGGTCGGGTTTTCTTCTTGGTTGATGATCCCTATCCGATCTAATGCCAATACCGTCATCAATGAAAATGCTCCCGACAACGCACGAGCTCTTTTAGCTTATTATAACTTAGAACAATACCCTGAAACCCATTTGTTCTACGGCCCCATGTTCTCGGATATGTATGCCGGTCAGGACAAAGCAGAACCTTACAAAGACGACAAGCCCAAATACGAACGAGACGAAAAAACAGGGAAATACGTTATCGTAAACCATTGGGAACTTTCGGAAATCAACTCAAATGCGGCACACCGCGGATTGCTTCCACGCTTGTGGAGTCCAGAGCATGCTGGCAATTATATGAATTTTACGGAGCCACTTGATTTTCAATTGACACCCGAATATCGCGGTAGTGAAAGACTTCGAGACCGTGTCAACCAATTTCGACAAGATGCTGAAGACGGAGTTCTTTCTGGAGAGGACTACCACAAGTTCTACAAAACCTACGGTGCCTATTTAGACATCGAAAAACCGTCTTTACTGAGCAATCTAAGGTTCTTGTTTGACTATCAGATGAGCTATATGTACTGGCGATACTTCCTGTGGAATTTCGCAGGACGCCAAAACGACTTGCAAGGAGACTTTTCCATCTTGAAAGGGAACTGGATCAGTGGCATTCCCTTTATCGATTCTCTTTTCTTGGGTAATCAAGCGGCCTTAGATAACGATGCCAAAAACAATCGGGCTCGTAACACTTATTTTTTCCTACCACTGATTCTTGGAATTATAGGACTGTATTTTCTTTACCAACAAGATCCCAAACGCTTTTGGATTTTGCTTCTGTTTTTCCTTTTTACGGGCTTGGCACTAAAAGTATATCTCAATGAACGACCCTTTGAACCACGGGAAAGAGACTATGCCCTTGTGGGGTCTTTTTATGTCTTTGCCTTGTGGATTGGAATGGGTGCTTTTGCACTCACGCGATTTCTCAAAAAGAAATTTACTCCCACCGCTTCCCTTGCCGGTCTAGGGCTCTGCTTGCTGGCCGTTCCCATGCTAATGGCTTTTCAAAATTGGGATGACCACGACCGATCCAACCGCTACACAGCACAATCTATTGCAAAATCCTATCTGCAATCCATCGATAAGGACAAAGGTGCCATGATCTTTACCATTGGCGACAACGATACCTTTGCCATCTGGTATGCACAAGAAATTGAAGGATTCCGAACCGATGTACGTGCCATCAACACCAGCCTGTTGGCTACGGACTGGTATATCGACCAGATGAAGCGCAAAACCTATGAAAGCCAGCCCATCCCCTCGCAATTAGAACACAAGCTATACGCTTTTGGAATTCGAGATTATATCAAACACGAACAACTACTCGACTCCGTACGTTGGGATATTGGGGACTTTGTGGATTGGGTGGCTAGTGACAACGACGCCACCAAATACAAGAGCTTACTACTACAATCGGAGGTGGATCCCAGGGCGTATCCTAAGAATACACAAGAATTGGTTTTTTACCCTACCAACAAAATCCGTTTACCTGTCAACAAAGAAAATGTCCTCAAAAGCGGTGTTGTCAAAGCCGAAGATGCCAATCTGATTGTTCCCTACATCGATATTGATTTGCCCACCAGCATCCTGACCAAAAACCAGATAATGATGCTGGATATATTGGCCAATAACGATTGGGAGCGACCCATCTATTTCACTGGAGGAAGCTTTGAAGATTCCGAATATATTTGGATGAAAGAATACCTTCAGTTGGACGGTTTGGTATACAAATTAGTCCCCATCAAGACCGAACTCAGCCCGATAAACCCCTATTTGATGGGGCGTATTGACAGCGAAACCATGTATGAGATTGTCAAAAAATGGAGCTGGGGGAATTCCAATCTGCCCGATATTTATCACGACCCTGAAACCCGAAAAAACAGCATTTCTTTCCGTAGTAATATGGCGCGATTGGCCGAACAATTGATTGAAGAAAAACAATTGGAACGCGCAGCAGAAGTCATTGACCTAGCCTTAGAAAAAATGCCTGTAGATTTCTATGGCTACTACAGCCTGTTGGTCCCTTTTGTCGATGGGTATTACAAAATCGGTGAAACCGAGAAAGCACAACAACTCGTTCAGAAAGTAGCCGATAAATATGCCGATCGATTGACTTATTTCGCCTCCTTAGACCCCAACCAACAATATGGAATCGGAGAAGAAATTATCACCGAAATTGAACGCTACCGCACCTTGATCGAAGCCGTGCTGGTTCATGATGACAAACAAATCCTAGAACAAATGCTGGATCAGTTTATGCAAACATCGCGTCCCTTTTTGTTCCTCTATGGTGAATTTGACTACTACACCGAATTGGAAGAAATCATGCTGGGATATTATTCTGCAGGAAACATTCTAAAAGCACGGATGCTAGGTCGCGTCATTTCGGATGTATATCAAGACCGTATGGCTTTGTTTTCGCGTTTCCCACAGGAAGGTCAATTGCAAATCGTCCAACGAATCAAATCTGGAGTTATGAATTACCGCGCTTTTTTGGATGATATCAAAGTTAATGACACTATTACTTTTTATCGTCCCTTGGATTCACTTTACCAAGAAACAATTAAGGATTTGATTAAGGAATAGAAGTCACGTAGAAGAAATAGGCTCGCTACTGATGGTCTTGCATCAAACTGATTAGTGTATTGGCATCTTGCTCGCCACTTTGACGCCATAGCATTTCTCCCGCTTTGTAAATCATAAGCGTTGGAAGCACTTTCACTCGTAGGGCGTTGCAAAGTTTTTCATTTTTCTCCGTATCAATTTTGATGACTTTTCCGCTATCACCAATGGCTGCGGCAACATCTCTCAATACAGGATGCATGTTTTCAGTGAGGTCGTTTTCATCGTTAAAGAAGAACAACAACAATGGCTGGTTATCGTCTATAAGCTCTCCAAACTTTGACATAGTGTGGTTTTACGATACGAACAAATGTAGATTTTTTTTATCAAATCGCAACGGGCTTCTTTTTAAGGGTGATCAATGAGATCTCTGGCCATATACCCACACGCCCTGGATAGGCCAAATATCCAAAGCCTCGATTGACGTTTAAATACTGTTGTCCTTGGTTGTAAATTCCAGCCCATTGTTTATAGCGCCACTTGGCAGGACTCCATTTGATAACCCCAGGAATATCAATCCCAAACTGCATCCCATGGGTATGCCCGCTGAGTGTTAGATGAAACGGAAAGGGATGGGAAAGCACCTGAGCTTCCCAATGAGACGGATCATGGCTCAAGAGGATTTTAAAGTCCTCAGGAGCTACATCAGCAACAGCTTTTTCCAAGTCTCCTGCTTTTTTAAAACGCCCTTTACCCCAATTCTCAACTCCTACCAAGGAAATTTTCTCTCCCTCTTTTTCAAGTGATACACTTTCATTGAGCAACAAGTGAAAACCCATTTCTTTTTGAACTCGTTTTAAATCCTCCATATTTTGCCGTTTGGCGGCTTCGCTTTCCCAGTCCACATAATCACCATAGTCATGGTTCCCCAAAATGGAATAGACTCCCATAGGAGCGCTCAGTTTGGAAAATATGGATTGGTAGGGATACAATTCTATCGTTTTATTATTGACAATGTCTCCCGTAAATAGAATGAGGTCGGGATTTTGCTGATTGACTAAGTCTACCCCATAGGCTACTTTTTCAGGATTGTCAAAGCTGCCGGAATGGATATCCGATATCTGTGCCAAGGTAAGCCCATCAAAAGCATCAGGCAGATCGTCAAAAGTCAGGGTGTACTTCAAGACCTTATAATTGTATTTTCCTCGAACCATCCCAATCAATAGAGCGGTAAATGGGATTGCTGCCAAGCCCAAAGCAATTTGAGAGATAAACTTTCTCCTTTCGGCAATCATGCCCTCAGTTTGCTGAGTGGTCACATAACGATACAAAGCTTGCGGTAGTCGGATACTATCTTCTAAAAAAAGGAATAGAATCAAAAAGCTTTGGAACAAAAACAGGGAAAGAAACAAACCTAAAGAATAACTCATAAAATGAGAAAAACCACGGCTGCTCACATAATAGAAACTTTGTATATAAAACAATGCCAAAATGAAAACAACTACGATCCAATATAGAATATGAACAATTCTATTGGAGGTAAAGGTTTTGACAGCTTGAAAAGCGTAAACTTGTATGAGTGCAGTAATGGCAAGAACCAAAATCCAGCGAAAAACCATAGCGTATTTTTCGGGTAAAGTTAATGGATTTTTTGCGCCAAATCTTTAGCCTTTCCATCAGATAGACTCGCCACAAAACAACTGACATTTAGTAAGGTCTCGTAATGGGTCTTTCCAATAAAGGGAGTGCCTTCTGGAATCAATTGTAACAGTAGGGTGTCATAGGAATTGGCTCGACCCTCCAATGCGTGAATTCCCGCTCCAACAAATGCATCCAATAATTTGGTCAATACCTGATAGCCCATAATTTCCTTTTGCACTACCTCATCCGACTGATATACTTTGGCAACGCTAATTCCGATAATATCATCGATCTGAGCTTGGTATTGACAACGATCCAAAAGAGCATGAGGGAAAGTCCCCTCTAAAATTTGACTTTCATTCTCCATAAACACACGAGCTGCTTCTTGAATCAAGCTATTAATGGCTAAGGCGCGTAAATAACTCAGTCGTTGGGGACGACTTTCCAATGAAGCGTATTTTTTGGTGTCTATGGTTCCTTGCACCAATTGCAGTAAATATTCTAATGCATACGACTCAGGAATCCAACCCAAATTGATGCCATCTTCAAAATCAATTATGGTGTAACAGATATCATCTGCCGCCTCCACAAGATAGGCCAAAGGGTGTCTGTGATACTTTTTGCCGTCTTGTATTTCTAACTCAGTCGCTACGGTCTCAAACATCGCTTGATCGTATTGGAAAAAGCCAAATTTCTTGTCGGCTACGTGCTGTGAGGGTCGGAAGGGCAGCGATGCCTTGGGATATTTCATATAGGCCCCAAGGGTTGCATAGCTCAAGCGAAGTCCCCCCGGACTGCCCGTTTGCGACTGGCAGAGTATTTTGAATCCGTTGGCATTGCCTTCAAAGGAACAGAGGTCCTCGTATTGTTCTTTTGTCAGATTTGATTCATGTTGCTTTCCAGCGCCCTCCTTAAAATAGTGACCAATGGCCTTTTCTCCGCTATGCCCAAAAGGAGGATTTCCAATGTCGTGAGCCAAGGCAGCCGCAGCCACAATGGCGCCAAAATCATTGGCTTGATAGCCCAAACTAGCCGATAAGTGCGGATATTTCTCAAGCAGATGCTTTCCTGCCAAACGCCCCAAGCTCCGCCCTACAACCGATACTTCTAATGAGTGGGTGAGCCGAGTATGAACAAAATCTTTTTGCGAAAATGGAATTACTTGGGTTTTGTCCTGAAGGCTCCGAAAAGCCATTGAAAAGACAATTCGATCGTAGTCCACTTCAAATCCTAGGCGGGTAGCGTCTTGTTCGGATCGTAAGCGTTTGTTGGTGTCGCCGAAGCGTTTTAGTGATAGTAGGGTGTCCCAGTTCATTTTTTAAAACTTGTGTTTATCGCCACATAAAGGATGTTAAGTTAAGGTTATTTGATTTGATTTACTTAACAAAAAGTTAGTGTTTTTGGCTTTAGAGTTAACGTACAACTAAAGAACAAACCGGGAGTGTCCCCTAGATTTGTGGCAGTAAACTTTTAACCTATAAAATGAAACATCTAAAAATCTCCCTCACAAGTCTATTGGCAGCAGCTTCCTTTTTTGCCTGTTCAGATGATGATCCAGTAACTGAGTATGTTGCCGTCCCAGAAACATCTCAAACCACTGATCAAACTACAACCACATCCACCTCTCCTGACACCAACACAATCGGTTCTAATGGTGGTATTACTAAAATCACAGAAGATCAAACATGGTCCAATGATCAAATTCACGTCATTCTGGGAAAAGTAGTGATTATGGACGGTGTTACACTCACCGTAGATGCCGGCACGATCATCAAAGCGGGGGAAGGACAAGACAACGATGCAACAGCCCTAGTTGTTGCTCGAGGAGCCAAAATCTATATGAATGGAACAGCCGTAAATCCCATTATTATGACAGATATTAATGACAACATTGATTACGGTTCTCCCTCTACAAACCGCAACGCACTTGACCGTGGAAAATGGGGCGGATTGATTATCCTTGGAAAAGCTCAAATCTCCGATGCCGTTGACGAAAAACTAATTGAAGGGGTTTTGGCTATCGAAGGCGAAACTTGGAACTTCTATGGAGGAATGGATGACACCGATAACTCTGGAAACATTTCCTATGTGTCCATTCGTCACTCTGGAACTCAAGTCGCTCCAGATATCGAACTTCAAGGATTTACATTGGGTGCTGTTGGTAACGGAACTACCATTGAAAATGTAGAGATTGTTGCTAGTAAAGACGATGGTGTTGAATTTTTTGGTGGTGCGGTAAACGTCACCAACCTTTTGATCTGGAATCAGTTTGATGACGGAATTGATATTGACATGGCCTACAGCGGTACGATAAAAAATGCCATCGTAGAATATGCGGTAGATTCAGATGGTGCTTTTGAAATCGACGGAGCTAAAGATATTAGCTATGAGGCTCAAAATACCATTGAAGGACTGACCGTATATGGACGCTTTTCAGAAGATGCTTCCGACAGCGACCAACTAGGACGCATTCGTGAAAACATTCAGATCAAAATGTCCAATGTCCTATACCAAGGGGTAGCGGCTGAAAAGTCCAAATTTGAAAAATTCAGTGAAAACAACGGTAACTACAAAAATATCGTAACAGCTCGTTCTTTTGGAACAGATCTTAGTGGTTCAGAAGACATCATCTTTAGCGACTTTTACTTCAATGGAAACTTTAGTCAAGCTACCATTGTGGGGCCGAATACTGTAAACGACAACAGCAATCGAGATATCAATACTGCTTTCGGAAGCTGGGCTTCGATAGGAACATCCCCCGATGCCGATCAAGGTGCTGATGAATCCGAATTTACATGGACTTGGTGGAGTCAATCCAATAACTAAACCTTTTTTGTTAATCATAATTTAACCTAATCGTTCTCTATCGGTAACACCGATAGTGAACGATTTCATTTAGTTTCGCGGCATGAAAAAACACTTTCTATATTTACTGTTATTAGCCCCTCTATTTGCTTTTTCGCAGGGCGTTATCGAAGGGAAAATTATCGATGGAGATTTTAATGACATCCTTCCCTTCGCCAACATACAGCTAAAGCAAATCAGTCCTTATCCGACTGTGGACGGAACCACTTCAGATTTTGATGGAAAGTTTCTTTTTGAGGAACTGCCCGAAGGGCAATACGAGCTAGAAGTTTCTTTCGTAGGATACAACACCAAAAAAATTACGGGTATCAATATAACAGCAGATGCGCAAAGTCAGCTTTTTGAAATCACCTTGGACGCTTCTTCTTCGGAATTGGAAGAAGTGGTGGTTACCTCTTCTGCAAAAAATAACACCGCTAATGCTGTTTTAAACATCCAAAAAAGATCAGCTGTTCTTTTAGATGGTTTGTCTCTTCAAACCATTCGTAAGGCAGGAGACAATGATATTGCCTCAGCCATCAAACGAGTGCCAGGAATTTCTATCGAAGGAGGAAAATACGTTTATGTAAGAGGACTGGGTGACCGTTATTCCAAAACAACCATGAACGGAATGGAAGTTCCAGGTCTAGACCCCGACAAAAACACCTTACAGTTGGATATTTTCCCAACCAATCTGATCGAAAACATTCAGGTGATCAAATCAGCATCTGCTAAGCAAGACGCTGACTTTACGGGAGGAATTGTCAATATTGAATTAAAAGACTTCGCCAATACCCCAGAATACAACTTCAGCTTTGGAATGTCTTACAATCCTAAAATGCACTTCCAAGACAACTATATCTACGATGCACCAAGCAAGACAGACTTCTTGGGTTATGACTATGGAGACCGAAAGCTTCGAATTGCGCGAAGAGCAACCCTACCCGAACCCGCTCGTGACAAACCCGCAACCAGCATCATCAATAATTATACTCAGTTGCTCGATAAAAACTTAGAGCCTTTGACAGGGACTAGTTTTATGAACTATAATTTTGGGTTTTCTACTAGCAATAGTTTTGAATTGAACAACGGGAAAAAGTTTGGCTACATCGGAAGCGTCAATTACCGAAGCAACACAACCTTCTTGGACGATTTCCTAAACAGCACGTATATCTTTAATCAAAATGGCTTTTCTCTTAACAGTCAGAACGACGGTCTCCTAGGGGCCGAAGAAAAGTTTGTAAATGTTCTCACCGGTGTTACTTATAGCGGAGATAATTCCAAATACAAATTAAACTTTTTGTGGATTCAAAATGGTGTATCCAATGTTCGTCAGGGTGGTTTTTCGGAGTTTGTTTCGGATGATTTTTATGGTATTGGGAACTTTATTACCTACACCCAGCGAACCATCTTATCCGTTCCTTTTGCCGCAAAATACAATCTGGACGAAGGCAACAGCAGCTTAGAAATCAAAGCCAATGCTACCAAGGCCTTAGTCTATGATAAAGATTTTAAAATCACTGTTTTTGAAATTCTGGAAGGAAGTCGCTATGCCCTGTCTCCCAATGGTGCTGGATTGCCCCAACGAATTTGGAGAGACTTGGATGAAAATGTATACAACGCCAAAGTTGACTACGCTACTAAATTCTCTGTCAATGACAGTGAAGTAAAACTTGATGTGGGAGCCGCTTACTTGTACAAGAATCGTGTTTTTGGAACTGATTATTATACCGTAAACCACATTGGCTCTACACTCTATCTAAACGGTCAAGCGAATCAATTGCTTCAGAATGACAATCTGTGGACTTTCCAGGGCAACAGCGGCGCCTATATCTCAGGAAGTTTTCAAGAAGAAAATCAATTTGACTCGGAAATCAACAAAACCAGCGCATACGTCTCTGGAGAAGTTAATCTAAATGAAAAAATTAAAGGAATCATAGGTTTGCGATTTGAAAACTACAAATTGATCTATACGGGACAATCCTTGAGTCAAACGGTTTATAACAAAGCGGAATTCTTGAGTCGTTCTGATTTTTTCCCTTCGCTAAACTTGATCTACTCCCTTAGCGATACTAAAAAAGTACGGGCTTCAGCTTATAGAACTACTGCAAGACCTTCCTTTAAGGAAAATTCAACAGCTGTTATCTTAGATCCAATCACAGGTACTCGTTTTTACGGAAATCCCAACGTGACGCCTTCGTTGATCATGAACTATGATCTGCGATATGAAAATTATGGAACCAAAGGGGAGTTTTTTGCCATCAGTAGCTTTGTCAAAAATTTTGATGATCCCATTGAGATTGTTTTGTTTGACCGCTCAACACCCAATGTATTTATCGCTCGTAATAACCCTGAGGCAACCGTAGTAGGAGCTGAATTTGAAGCGCGCAAGAATTTTATTGCAACCGATCGAAACAAACTAGCCCTTAATGTAAACCTGTCAGTAATTGAATCCCGTCAGACCATGGGACCCATTGAGCGAAATATTCGCCAATTGCGACAGCCCCAAGGAATTGCTTTCAAAAACTACCGTCAACTTCAAGGACAAGCACCGTATATCATCAATACGGGGATTAGCTTTGAAGAAATCGAGAAGAACTATGAAATGAGTCTCTTTTTTAATCGTCAGGGGAAAACGCTTCAAATTGTCGGAAACGATGATGTACCTGATGTTTTTTCACTTCCTTTCAATGCTTTAAACTTCACTTTTGAGAAAAAATTTAAACAAGAAAACGGCGTGAATCGAACCTTACGGATTAAAATTGATAACATCTTAAACGATCAAAGAGAATCCCAATACGAGTTTTATGATTTCGAGACGCAACCCTTCTCTTTCCGAAATTTTGGCACCTCCTTTTCATTGAGCTACGGAATTAAATTTTAATTCCGGAATTAATTTTCCATTTTTGTGTAACTACTTCACTATATGGAAAATTTTTATCTAGAAATTATAATCGTATTAAGTCTCCTAGCGATAGGAGACTTAATTGTTGGTGTTAGCAATGACGCCGTGAACTTTCTGAACTCTGCCATCGGTTCAAAAGTCTTTAACTATAAGAGCATCATGATTTTTGCCAGCGCCGGAATCGCCATGGGAGCCTTTTTCTCTAGTGGAATGATGGAAGTGGCTCGAAAGGGTATTTTCAATCCTGAAGCCTTTGTATTCAACGAGATTATATACATTTTTCTAGCTGTTATGATTACCGACATTCTGCTGCTTGATTTTTTTAATACCCTAGGAATGCCTACTTCCACAACGGTTTCTATTGTTTTTGAACTACTTGGAGCAGCCGTTGTTATTGCTATGATTAAAATCTACTCCAGCGATCAAAATCTGAATGATATAGACACCTACATCAATACCACTAAGGCCGTCCAGATCATTCTTGGGATTTTACTTTCTGTCTTTATTGCCTTTACCATAGGAGCTCTGGTCCAAACCTTTTCACGCATATTATTGTCCTATGATTTCGAATCGCGTCCCTTTTATGTCAATGCGCTTTTTGGAGCCCTCTCTTCAGCAGCTATTGTCAATTTTATCTTGATCAAAGGAATCAAAGGAACGGATGTTGCCAATTCGTCTTATGAATGGCTCAATGGATTGACAATTAATGAGTTTTTAGAAACCAACTATCTCTTGGTGAATGTCTTTATTGCATTCCTTTTGTTTTTACTGATCGCAGCTTTGATCCGTTTTGTAAAATTGGATGTTTATAAATTCATTATTGGTTTGGGAACATTTGCATTGGCACTCGCCTTTGCTGGAAACGATCTGGTCAACTTCATCGGAGTTCCCATTGCGGCCTATCAGTCCTATTTGGCTTGGGTAAATTCAGGAGTCGAAGCAACCGTTTTTAATATGAGCGTACTTTCTGCTAAGGTTGCTACGCCCAGTATCTTCCTTTTTGCATCTGGTGGTATTATGATTGTGACTTTGTGGTTTTCCTCCAAAGCAAAACGGGTTGTGCAAACTTCTTTGGATCTTTCCGATCAAAATCAAATCAAAGAACGCTTCCAACCCAACTACCTTTCCCGGCAACTGGTACGTGTTTTCTCTAGCAGCCACACGTTTCTTGCGAGTATTACTCCTGACAGCATCAATAGGATGATAAAAAAATCCATGACTACTGAAC
>Ga0206677_10000976_pt1 | contig 26949 bp, 50 predicted proteins | sample M130m12015metaG_FD_155475 | JGI IMG/M metagenome (GOLD analysis project Ga0206677, IMG submission 155475) | Ammonia-oxidizing marine archaeal communities from Monterey Bay, California, United States - M1 30m 12015 | ecosystem: Environmental > Aquatic > Marine > Intertidal zone | place: USA...
ATGAATGGAACAGAGTGCAAGTAACATTTGCAACCTCAACAAATCAAACTGTTATAAAAATAAATACAAGCGGTGATGAAATTTACATTTGGGGCGCACAATTAGAGGCTTTAAGCTATGCCTCGAGCCTAATTCCAACCTCTGGCTCAACAGTTACACGTAACCAAGACGTATGCACCAATGGGGCAACGGGAACGGGGTTAATAAATAGCACAGAGGGAACACTATATTTTGAGGGTAGTGCTTTGGTAGATGCAACAACACAAAGATGGATTTCACTTGGTAGCGGAGGCAATGCAAATAGAGTAAGTATTCTTTTTAATGCCCCGTCAAGAATTACTTGTTCTGTGCGGGCATCATCTTCAGCAGTATACGATGCGAATTTTAATATAGGCAGCCAAACAAATCACACTAAAGCAGCAATAAGATATAAAAATAATGATTATAGTTTCTTTGTAAATGGAGTAAAAGTAGATAGCCAATCAAGCGGAACATTATCTTTTAATTCTCCATTAAGTGAACTTTCTTTTGATAGTGCAGATGGTGGCTCTAAATTCTTTGGTAAAACTAAATGCCTTGCAGTATTTCCATATTTAAGCGACCAAGAACTAACAGAACTAACAACAATATAATGAATATATACAAGACAAATTTTCCAACAGAACAAGAGGGCAAAGACTACCTTTTAAGTATTGGTGTTTTAGTTGAAACAGATGGGCAAATAGTATTTGCAAAAGATACGGCAGCGGTTGTTTATATCGGTAAGGTTGTAAAGATACCCGCTACTTATGATGCAGATGGAAATATAATTACTCCGGCAGTTTTTTATCCCGGCTATGCCATAGATGTAATGAACGCAAATCCAAACCTTGACTTTGGCTCCTTTATGGTATACCCAGTTGAAGCAGCACATAGTTTTTACGGTTACCCTAGAAATGCCGAAGTGCCAAAATAATTTGTATATTTGATTTAATCAAAAAACAATATTATGAAAAGATTATCAAAAAACGAATTAAAAAAATTTCAAGATCTTGAACAAAAAAAACTTGCAATATTGCATGACATAGGTTTGCTGCAAGCCCAAACCCATACTTTATCACACATGTACGCCGAAAATTCTTTAAAGCAAGAAAAATACAAAAAAGAAATTGAAGATAAATACGGCAAAATTAAAATAGATTTAAAAGATGGAAGCTACCAAAAAGACTAAAAACATAAGTGAACATATTTCATATCATGAAGCGACACATTCAAATCATGCAAAAAGAAATAATATAAAAAACGAACCTAATAAACAACAAGTAAAGAATATGGTTTTACTTGCTGAAAAAGTTTTTGAGCCATTACGCGAATGGGTAGGTAAACCAATAAAAATCAATAGCATGTTCAGGTCAAAAGAACTTAACCGAAGTCTTGGGGGTTCATTTACTAGCAGCCATTTAGATGGTAATGCTTTTGACATTACAAATATGGGTGGCAAAACAAATAAAGAAATATTTGATTGGGTACGCGAAAATTTAGACTATGACCAAATTATTTGGGAGTATGGAAAACATGAGCCACAATGGTTACACATATCTTATAACAAAGGTAAAAACAGAAAACAAGCTTTAATAACCAGAAAAAAAGGTTTATATCATTTTTATACTGAATAGAATATGGAACAAGATTACAAAACCCTTTTTATAAATTTAGGCACATTTATTTTTTCAATGACAAATATTGATGTAGTGTTAAAGGTCATCTTGTTGGTGGTCACAATTGGGTATACCTTAAATAAATGGTTTATTTTAAGAAAAAAAAATAAGTAATGAGTAACCCAAAACTAAAAAAAAATGGTGGTTCAGGAACTAGAGTCGGAAATTGGCTTCGCGAAATAGGGCGGTCTGATATTTTAGAAACCGCTATTGCTATGGCCGGTGATGTGGCCACCGGTGACTTCTTAGGGGTTGTTAAGACATTATTACATAAAGATAAAGGTATTAGCCCAGAGCAAGAAAAAGAAGCTAATAAGCTTATTGAATTAGATTTTGAAGATAGAGCCGGTGCAAGGGAAATGTACAAAACTGAAAACCAAATGGCCGATCAAATCGCCAATAGGGTAATTGTTTGGAACTTGTGGATTGTATTTTTGGCTATTGTTATAGAAATTTTAGTTGTTATATATATGCAAGATAAAACTTTAATAGCAATTATATCTTCGGCAATTGGTGGTTTAACAACCGCACTTTTACAAGAACGCCAACAAGTAATAAACTTCTTTTTTGGTTCTTCGATTGGTTCTAAAAACAAAGACAAGCAACTTAATAAAAACAGATAGTGTTTCTTGAATAGATTAAAGCCCCAAAATCTATATATATTTTTTCTATTCTTATTTCTATGTATTTTTATATACATATTTAGATATATTTTTTTCTTGATTTATTTAACTATTTATTTCTATATTTGAAGTAATAAAAAAGTGTAAAGTTATTACATATATTTTTAAAAAACAAATAAAAGATGGAAAACACAAAATGTATTGAAGTTAGGAAAGATTATTATTTATTAATTATAGACGATAAATCGCTTGGTGAATTTGAAAAAAGCCAACTTAGGCATATAATTGAAGTCATAGACAATGCCATCTAAAAAACCAAAAAAATTATCAAGAAGTAAAATTGTAAAGAAACTAGATGCAATATTTAGCCAATACATTCGGTTAAAAGATGCTGATGATCTTGGAAATGTTTCTTGTTTTACTTGTGGTAAAGTAACCCATTGGTATGGTGATGGTATGCAATGCGGCCACTTCCAGTCAAGAAAAAATTATGCTACCCGGTGGGAAGATAAAAATTGCATGCCACAATGTGTTTCTTGTAATGTTTATAATTACGGCCAACAATTTATATTTAGTAAAAATTTAGATAAAAAATTTGGTGATGGTACCGCCGAAGAACTTTATGTAAAATCAAAAGAAGTTGTAAAGTTTTCAAATGATGAATTATTAGATAAAATAAATTACTATAAAGAATTGGTAGATAGTATGAAATAGATTACTTTTGGGTATTCTGTTTTGTTAAGTTAAAAAGGGTTTGCGTATTGGTCTGCAAGCCTTTTTTTGTGCCATTGATTTTTTTTACCTATCTTTGGGTATTATTAATTTTTAATATTCATAAATGGAAAAAGAACCACCTTTATTTTTAAACAAAACCGAAGCCGCCGAACTTTTAAGATGTTCAGTAGGTACAATTAACAATTTAATTAAAGCCGAAAAATTAACGCCTTATAGGTTTAACCGGCTAATTATTTTTGATAGGCAAGAAATAATCGATGCCGTAATGAAAAAAGACCTGAAAAACTAATTTAAAACAAAACAGAATATTATGACTGAATTACAAACACACCTTATTGAATTAGTTAATGAAAAATCATTTTTTGATTGTAGTAAAACAAAAGATGGTTGGATAATTAACATATACATTGGATTAGAAGCTTATTCAGAAAAAAAAATTTTAGGTTGGCAACATCATTATGACAAAAACCAAATAGAAATAATTTAAACTTAACAGAATGAAAACACAAAAACACGATTTAAAGCAAGAAATTAAACACCTTGAAAGTCAATTAAGATTTGCAGTTATTAACTTAGATGCCTTTACGCAACTATCTATAAATAAAAGATTAGATGTAGCAAAGTCAACTTTAATAAATATTCAGTAATGAAAAATAACTATTCAAAAGAAACCGCAAAGACTAAATTTGACGAATATACATATAGGATAGAAGCCTTGTGTAATAGAATTGAAGAACTTAAAGCACAAATAGAAGTATCACAAATATTTAAACAAGAAACAAAATGGAATTAAAAAATTTATCAAAACCCCTAGCGATAGAAGATATTGACTTTAGGGTGCAATCAATTAACAAAGGTGGGTACGCTACAATCTTAGCATACAAAGATGCAAGGGTTGACATCAAAAGACTAAATGAAGTTTGTGGTGTTCTAGGTTGGAAGCGTGAACATACCAGAGATAATAAAAATTGTATTGTTTCACTTTGGGACAATGAAAATAAACAATGGGTGTCAAAAGAAGATACCGGCACCGAAAGTATGGCCGATAGTCAAAAAGGTTTGGCATCTGATAGTTTTAAACGTGCATGCTTTAATTTAGGTATTGGCATTGAATTATATGACTACCCAGTAATTCAAATAAAACTAGAGCAAAACGAATTTAAAATTGAGGGTCAAAGGGTTAAACAAACTTGGGACTTAAAACTTAAAGATTGGAAATGGCATAGTGAATTTGATGGCCATAAATTAAAGGGTATTGCTTGCAAAGATCATAAAGGAAAACTAAGGTTTAAGTGGGGTGATTTCACCGCAAAAAAATAAATATTAATCAATAAATATATATAAACAATGAGTGCAATAATTAATGCTAGTATAAGGGTAGATAAGCTACCAAAGGAAAAATTCGTAAAAGGCCGCGATGGTGCCGTATTTTATAATTTTAGTATCGTTTTACAAGACGAAACAAGATATGGAAATAATGTCGCGATTGTAGATAGCCAGAGTAAAGAACAACGTGAAGCCAAAATGCAAAAAACATATTTGGGTAATGGTAAAGTCGTTTGGGTATCTGATGGTAAAATAGAAGTTGCCGAGCGTGAAGAAAAACCATCTTTTGAAAGTGCAATACCAAAATTAAAAGATGAAGACAATGGCTTGCCATTTTAATTAATAATAACTTTTAAAGGGTGTAGGTTTTTAACTTGCACCTTTTTTTTATACATTTAACGAATGACAGAAAAACAAACAGAAGAAAACATGCTAATGGAATTTATCGCAGATACTTGTTTCATTGACATTGAAAAAAAAATAGATTACCCACCTACGGCAATAAGCTATGGTGAAAAAGTTTTGCATTCTGATAAAGGTGATACAATAGTGCCAATAGGAATTTGCACGTATGGCAACATTAGTACAATTACCGCGCCCCCAAAGACCCGTAAAAGTTTTTTTTGCAGCCTTTTGGCAAGCGCGTATTTAAGCGGTTCAAATATTTATGGTGGCCAGATAAAAGGGCATAGGGGTAATGGAAGTTTAATTCATATTGATACCGAGCAATCAAATTATCATGCAAGCCGGGTTTTCCAAAGGCCTTTACAAATGGATTCTAAAATACCAAAAGACAAATACAATACATTCGCATTGCGTACAATTAGCTATGTTGATAGATTAAAATTTCTTGAATACTATTTAAGGGAAAACATAAAAGAACCATCATTGGTTATCTTAGATGGTGTGGCCGATATGTGTAATGATGTTAACGATATAAAATCTTGCAATAGTTTAGTAAGTGCCTTAATGCGAATTTCACAACAAAATAATTGTCATATCATAAATGTAATTCACCAAAACTTTGGAAGCGCAAAACTTGGAACCGGCCACCTAGGTTCGGCACTTGAAAAAAAAAGTGAAACTACAATAGTTTTAGAAGAAAATAATGTGAACAAAGGTTATACATCAGTTAAATGTGGTCGAAGTCGTGGGTATGCTTTTGACACATTCAGCTTTGAAGTAAATGAAAAAGGTTTGCCCACAATAGTTAATAATTTATATGACCCATTAAAATGATATGATACAAGAAACAATGAAGCTTATTGCAAAAAAACATAAAGACTGGGTGCAAATCTGTATGTCTTTTGGTTGCAAAAAAGAATTAGCCGAAGATCTTACACAAGAAATGTATATTAAAATAATGCTTTTAATAGAAAAAAAAGGCTTAGATATAATGTACAACGAAAAAGAAATAAACTACTATTATATTTTCAAAACGCTAAGAACATTGTTTTATGATTATAAGCGAAAGGGTAAAAACATAAATCTGGTATCAATAGAAAACGTACAATTATCTATCAATGATGTAAACTACCAAGAACCTTATGATAAAGTACAAAAAGAATTATCACAAATGTTTTGGTATGACCGCAAAGTATTTGAAATAATAAATTCAGGTGATGAAAGTATCGCCGAATTTTCAAGAAAAAGTAAAATACAATACTATTCTTTATATAACACATATCAAAAGGTAAAGAAAAAGCTAAAAAAATTATTATGATAGAGTATAATTTCCCTAAGTCATTTTGGAAAATAGCTGAAGAAATTGGTAATGCTAGGGCTATTCTTAATAAAGAAAAATATAAAAAGAAAACACATAATAGGGGTGTAAAGCAAAAACATGTCGATACAATTGGAGTGCTTGGCGAATTAATAGCATTAGACTATTTAACCAATAATGACATAGAATTTGAAATGGTTGACTTAGTTTCAAAAACACCAACACATGATGCTGATTTAAAAACAAGCAAAAGCAGAATTGACATAAAAACAACCGAACATTTTAACGGCGCACATATATTAGTAAATGAATTATCACACACAAAAGGGAAAACTAAAGTAGATTGTTATTGGTTTATTTATATAATAGATAAAACCACCGCCGAATTTTACACTTGCAGTTATGATGAAATAAGTGAATGGGGTTGCAAAATGTTTGGATATACAAAAGCATATTATAATAAACGCGAAAATTTAAAAACATGAAACTAGGAAATATGATACATTACATTACAAAGTATACCGGAATTAAATATTTAGTTAACCGATACAATGAACATTGGGGTACTAAATGTAATTGCAATAAAAGAAGAAAAAAGTTAAACAAAATAAAAATTCAAAGATGGTAAAATTTAGTAAAGAAGATTTTGAAACTTGGAGTGATTTCAGGTCAAACCCAAAAACAACTTTAAGCACAATAGAATATGAATTAATATGTAAGCTTCATAGTGAATATTATAAGCATCGCTTTTATAAACCGTGTACATGTTCACCTAAGACAATTAAAGGTTGGATAAAAGACTTAAATATAATCTGGGACAATGGAAATTAAAACAATAAATGATTGGGAAAAAGCGGTTGTGTTTCTTCTTAACCTTGATGGTTGGGACTTACAACATTGCGGTACTGGAAATAAAACTTATGATGCCATCGGAAAAACACAAAAGGGTAAAGATTGTGTTATTGAAATGAAATTTAGAAAAAAATACTATGAAGACAAAATGCTTGAAAGTGATAAATATGAAACACTTATGGCACTAGATAAAGACATAGTAAAGATTTTCTTTGTCAACGATCCTAAAGGCAATTTTATGTATTGGCTTGATACTTTAGAAATGCCAAAGCCGGTCAAAAAGTATTGCCCAGATACAAGCGTATACACAAAAAAAAGATTACACAAAGATGTATACTTGCTTAAAGAAAACCAAGCGGTTAGAATAAATATAAATATTTCACCTGATTAGGTTGTTAATAGTTTTGTAAATAACTATGATTTATGTATATTGCTTTTATATTAATCAAAACAAAACAGAAATGAAATTTAGTAAAAAAGGAATTGAAACAATGGCTTACATAAAAAGCATTGAAAATGAAGATTTAACCGGTAGGCAAAGATTAGATTTAATCGGTAAATATTCTGATGCTTGGGAAGAAAACCAACTACCTGATGGAATTGAAATAATAACAAATTCAGATGGTTTGCCGGAAATAATAACTAAAAACTTAGGGGTTTAATCACCCCTTTTTTATATGGAAGTAAACGAAACGGCTTGGGAAAAACTAAAAAAACAAATTGAATATCATACTACCCAAGATAGTGAAATAACCGATGTTCAAATTAATTACCAAATAAAACCCGGTAAAAAGAATTATTTAAAACTTAATATAACAATAGACAAATGGGACACGATAACAGAATAAAAGAATTGGAAGAAAAAATTGTAAGGCTTGAAGAAGAATTGCAACATGCAAGAACACATACTTATGTAGGTGAAACAGAAACACTATATTGTAATGATGGTGAATTATATATATATTATGATAATGACGAAAAAACCCTTGTGATGGACATTGACCAACTTTACAAGGACTTACCATCAATTATAAGAATGGTAACCAAAGAACAAAAGAAGATGCAAGAAATGCACCTTGAAATGATTAAGGAGGCTTTATCATGATTTTATTAATAGATGCCGATAGTTTAATTTTTGCAAGTTGCTATCGTAAAAGGGAAAACCCAGATGATGATCTTTACTATAAAGACATAGAAGATGCAAGAAATAAATTCGACCAATCCTATATGAAAATAATTAATGACCTTGAAGACCAAATGCCAATCGACAAGGTTTTGACCTTTAGTGGTTCAAAGGGAAATTTCCGAAAACTTATAACACCAACATATAAGGCCAATAGAAAAAAACAAGAATTGCCACCACTATTAAATGAAATGCACCAGTATGTTAAAGATTACTATGATAGTATATGGGGGTATGGTATTGAAACTGATGATATTGTTGCTAGGTACTGGAAAGAAATTTCTGATGACATAGGCCGTGATGAAGTTATGATTTGCTCAATTGATAAAGACTACCGACAATTTCCGGCTTTGATTTATAATTATTATTACTCAAAAAAAGAAATACTTGATATTTCCGAAGATGAAGCAATGTATAATTTTTACGAACAAATGATAATTGGGGACACCGCCGATAATGTCAACATGTTTCGTGGGCGTGGCCGCGTATTCGCAAAGAAATATTTAAAAGATTGTGACACAAAATACCAATACACAAAAAAGATGTACGAATTATTTAAACAAAAATACAAAGGCAAGGCAAGGCAAAAATACGCTGAGTGTTACCACCTATTAAAATTAAGAACAACATGAAAGATAAAATAGTTGAAGACCTAAAACGCGAATTTGATGTAAGAAGCTGCGTGGGCATAGACAAATACAAAACAACACTACAAGACAATAACAAAGACGATTTCTTGCAGCACCTTAAAGAAGAACTAATGGACGCCGCACTTTATATTCAAAAGCTACAAAGCAATGGAAAAAAACTTTAAACTATTAAAAACACCTGAAGAAGCATATAACCTTTTACTTGAAATAACATCAATAGATATATACAAAAAAACTAGGGTACGCTTAATTGTTGAACATCGCGCATTCTTTTGTTATATACTAAGAACCAAATTTAAAATGACTTATGAGGGTATCGCAAAACACCTATCAAAATATTCGGAAATAAAATCATATAATCATGCAACCGCAATTAATGCTTGCAACCAATTTATTGTATACAAAAAAAGTGAAATTGAATACTATGATATTTTAGAGAGTCATTTTAATGTATCATCTAAATTTGAATATAGCCAATTATCAAAATTATTAGGCATACAAAAAAGTTTTATTGAATTAGAAAAAAAACATATTGAAGCATTAAACACAATAAAAGAACATAAAATAATAAGATTTGATGGGTATACAAAAAATGAACTTGAATACCGAAAACTAAATGAAGAAGAAAAACAAAAATACGATGAACGCGCCGAAATGGTTTTAAAAAGTTTTAATTGGAAAAAACCACAAAACGAATTTGAAGTAATAACATGCGCATCATAAAATGAAGTTACTAGAATTATTTGCCGGGTCGCGAAGTATTGGTAAAGAAGCCGAGCAACAAGGCTATGAAGTTTTTTCAATAGACATAAACAACTTTAAAGATATTGACCTAGTAATTGATATTCTAAAATTAAAAAAAGATATGATACCATTTACACCTGATGTGATTTGGGCTTCACCGCCTTGCACATATTTTTCGGTGGCATCAATTGGGGTACATTGGTTCGAAGATCATAAACCCAAAACAAAAGAAGCATTGCTTGGAATGGAAATACTAAACAAAACTTTAAGCATATTTAAGTGGTACCCAAACGCAATATATTTTATGGAAAACCCAAGGGGTAAAATGCGTAAAAAAGTAAGTGGCATAGATAGAACAACAATAACATATTGTAGCTATGCAACAGATGAAACAAAAGTTGTAACAATGAAACCAACAGACATTTGGTCAAATCATATATACGATATGTTTAACCCTAATGGGTGGGTGCCAAGGCCAATGTGTTTTAATGGAAATAAGAAGTGCAATCATGAAGAAGCACCTAGAGGGTCAATAACTGGAGTACAAGGCTTAAAAGGCAACTATGAGCGTAGCAAGATACCAAAAGAACTTTGTAAGGAAATAATAAAAAGCACAATATGATTAAACCAGAATGGCATTTTATGCAAAACACTATGAGCAAGAAAAAACTAATACAAAAGTTGCAACAACTATTTGACAAATTACCCAAGGGTGAAGAACGCAAAGCATTAAGAAAAAGACTTCTTAATTTGAAGCTAAATAAAAACCAAAAGTAATTACGTTATATAATTGAATAAACAAATTTATTTCAAATGGAAGATAAAAGAAAAAATAATGGGGGCAAAAGAGAGGGTGCCGGCAGACCAAAAAAAGCAGACGAACAAAAGCTTATTGAAAAACTAGATAATTTAATTGACAATGAAGAAGTCATTAAAAAACTAGGTGAGCAAATATTCAATGGTGATGGCCGGGCTATGTCTTTATATTTTGGTTATAGATATGGCAAGCCAAAAGAGAGCGTAGACATTTCATCTACTGATGGTTTTAATATTAACTTTAAAGATATTATCAAATTTAAGTGATAGAAGTTGACCCAAAGTATGAACCTATCCAAACATCAGATGCAAGGTATTATATTGTAACTGGTGGGCGTGGGTCTGGTAAATCGTATTCTATAAACCTATTATTGTTATTGCTAACTTATGAAGCCGGGCATACAATCCTATTCACAAGGTTCACTTTGACTTCGGCGCACATATCTATCATACCTGAATTTTTAGACAAAATTGACACGCTTAAACTGCAAGATCATTTCTACGTCACCAAAGATGAAATAAGGAATAAGCTATCAGGTAGCAAGATTATATTTCGTGGTATAAGAACTTCAAGCGGTGACCAGAGCGCGAATTTAAAAAGTTTAACAAATGTAAGTACTTGGGTAATGGAAGAAGCCGAAGAACTTAATGATGAAAACATCTTCGACAAAATCGATTTAAGTGTAAGGAACTTAAAACAAAAGAATAGGATAATACTTATTTTAAACCCAGTCACAAAAGAACATTGGATATATGACCGCTTTTTTCAAAGCAAGGGTGTAATGGGTGGCCTAAACGAAACAAAAGGAAATACCACCTATATACATACAACATACCTTGACAATCTTGAAAACCTATCGCAAAGCTATTTAGACCAAATTGAAAACATAAAGAAACGTAGGCCGGACAAATACAAACATCAAATGCTTGGGGGTTGGCTTGCAAAAGCCGAGGGGGTCATATTTGAAAACTGGTCAATAGGTGAATTTAAAAAAGTTGGTGTATCTGTTTGGGGTCAAGATTATGGTTTCGCAAATGACGAAAATACACTTGTTGAAACGAACATAGACACAACAAACAAAATAATCTATTTAAAAGAATGCTTTTACCTTAAAGGTCTAACTACTTCACAAATTGCAGAACTTAACCTTAAACACGCTAATGATGGCCTTGTGGTTGGTGATAGTGCCGAACCCAGACTTTTGCACGAACTTAAAGCCAAAGGGTGCAATATGGTAAAATCAATTAAAGGCCAAGGGTCAATAACCTATGGTATCGCATTATTACAAGACTATGATTTAATCATTGAAGAAAATAGCATAAACTTAATTAAGGAACTTAACAACTATTCTTGGTTGGAAAAAAAGTCAAAAACCCCACAAGATCTTCACAATCATTTGCTTGACGCGGTGCGTTATAGTATATCATACCAACTACAAAACCCGAACAAAGGCAAGTACTATATTTCATAATTATACCTTATTGTTGTTTGTTAAGTTTAATTTACTTATATTGCGGTATATTAATTTAAAACAAACAGATATGGAAGAAACAAAATTTAATGCCAAGCAGATGGCCAAAGAAATAAACCAAGAAATACAAGACGTATTCACTTACTTAGACATTTTAAAAGATAGTGGCGTTACTAATATGTTTGGTGCAACACCTTACTTAGTTGACCAATTTGACTTAGACAAAAGAACGGCGGCCAATTATTTAATCTTGTATTTTCAAGCAAACAAAACAAACTAGGTTATGGAAGTATCAAATTGTTGTGGTTCCGAACCAAGTTATTTAAGTGATGAAATATGTGGTGAGTGTTTAGAACACGCTTGCTTTAACGAAATAGAAGAATAAGATGAAAAAATTAATAAACAAATACCTTGTAAAAAAAAGCATTAGGCCTTATAAGTTAGTACCTTTAAGCACCGGTGTTATTGTTGAACATTACCGAAATGGTAAATTAAAAACCGAATATTATGGATTGGTATAGCCCACCTGAATACAAAGATTATGAATGTAGTGAATGCGGTGAAGAAATAGATAGCCCCGGCGTATGCTCTGGCGCATGTCATGAAGCAAGTATGATTTAGTTAAGTAAGTTAGTTTTGATTAAAAGGTGCATCAGAAATGGTGTGCCTTTTTTTATTATATTTACTTAGTATAAAAAACTAATTAAAATACGTTATATAAATATGAAGTTAAGTGTTAAGATACCAAGTGGTTTAAATGAAATCACTTTAAGGCAATACAAAGAATTTTTAAAAATTCAAGAAAATGCTGATAATGAAAAACATCTACAAGCAAAGATCATTGAAATCTTTTGCCAGATGGAACTTAAAGATGTAATGCTTTTAAAGGCATCAGATTGTGAAATAATAGTTGAAAAAATAACTAAGGTATTTGACCAAAAACCTGAATTGGTAACTAACTTTAAATTAGGTAAAACTGAATATGGTTTCATACCGCAACTAGATGAAATTAGTTTAGGCGAATATATAGACCTTGATACCTATATAGGTGATTGGGACAATATGGAAAAAGCAATGAATGTTTTATATAGGCCAGTAGTTTTGAGGGTGAAAGACAAATACACAATTAATGAATACAAAATTGGAAGTGATGATTTGCTATTGGATATGCCAATGAGTGCGGTTTTATCTTCAATTTTTTTTTTGTGGAATTTAGGTCTGGACTTGTCGAAAGCTATGATGAATTATTTGGACAAAAAGGAACACCAAGCCTTGATGCACAATCTAACTTCAATGCAAAATATGGGTGGTACCAATCAATTTTTGGACTCGCTCAGGGGGACATTAGACGATTTGAAGATATCACTAAACTAAACGTACATAAATGTTTTATGATGTTATCATTTATGAAAGAAAAAGCTGAATTAGAATCAAAAAGAATTAAAAAGAATTTCAAATGAGCCAACAAGGTATAAGAGGATATTATCAATTAACCGAAGTAATTAGGGAACAATTATTTTCAAGCCCACATGTTAACACGGTTTCAATAGGTGACATTAGCAAAGTGAACTTAAACAAACAAGACATTTTTCCTTTGGCGCATATAATTGTAAATAGCGTTACCGTTGACGAACAAGTGCTAAATTTTAACATAAGCATTTTAGCATGTGACATTGTAGACCAAACCAAAGATTTAACCACCAATAGGTTTACCGGTATGGACAATGAGCAAGACATTTTAAATACGCAGCTATCTGTTTTAAACTTACTTACCCAAAGATTAAGAATGGGTCAATTGCATCAAGACATGTACCAATTAGATGGTAGCCCATCTTTAACCCCATTTCACGATAGATTTGAAAATGAACTTGCCGGTTGGTCAGCGACTATGAATATTAAAATTTACAATGATATATATATTTGCTAATGAAACTTATAAATTTAGAACAAGCTATAAGGGGTCTTGCTGATGATATTGTTGACCAAGCCAAAAAGAATTTGGTTGACAAAAGAAAAAGCAATGGTGATCTTTACAATACATTACATGCTGAAATAGAACAAAAGACCAATGAATTTGTGGTTAAGTTTTACATGCAAGACTATGGAATTTTTGTGGATAAAGGGGTTAAGGGTAAAACATCTACATACCCAGAAACAAAAGCTTCATTATCGCAATTTCAATATGGAAGTGGCAACTATCCAAAGGGCGGTTTAACTGAGGGCATTGAAAGTTGGTTAAATAAAAAAAGGTTTCAATGGCGAACACCTGATGGCAAATTTATGTCTTATGAAAGTATGAGCCTTATAATTGCAAGAAGCATATATCACAAAGGTATAAAGGCAACCGAATTTTTTTCTAAGCCATTTGATAGGGTTTTAAAAGAAGTACCCCAAGAATTAATTGATGCCTTTACATTAGACATAGAATACGCATTAATAAACTTTAAAAAATAAAGTATGAATTGGAAATTAGGCATAGCGTTTCATTACCCACATAACAGATTTATGTTGGGTTGGGAGTACATCGCAAAAGACGAAAGGTATACATACACAACAATAAGGCTATATTTATTTATAGCGACTTTAACACTAGATTTTTAAGATGGCAAATATCGCATTAAGAAACCCACAATTTAAAAGCGTAACATTAGGCGTAACTGAAAATTCAGCTTCATGTGCAATAAAAATAAATGGTACTACTAGATACCTTTTAACTAAAAACAGACCAAACACTGGGGGTTTTGTGGCCGGTATTATTACATTGAATTTTGACATAGCAGAATTAGCAAGGGACTATTTGGAAATAGAATACCAAACAAATTATGTACCCCAAACTATTGACATAGAAACCGACATTACAACTTACACTTTACAAGATGCCCAAGGAACCATTGTACAAACATTGGCAACTATTGAAGATGTAGGTTTTGAAGCCTATGGCACTTTTTTAGAAAATGTAAACCCGATTGTACCATTTCGATTGTTACCAACATATTTAATACCAGAGCAAAACCCAAGCCCATTATTGACACCAACATTTGAAATATTGGTACCTGAAAATGAAAGTGGCCGATTACCAAGTATTAATTCAAGTGGGGTATATGTTACTAATTATACATCAAGTGATACAAGTGTGACAAATTCTGATGGGGTTGTTTTTACAATAAAGCGCGCTAGTTGTTCAAAGTACGGTGATGGTTTAAAAATTATTTATATAAACAAATATGGCGCACAACAAGACTTGTGGTTTTTCTTAAAAAATTCAAAACAAATAGCAAGAACAAATGAGGGGTACAAATCAAATATAATATCATACCCATCTAATTCGGGTGCCACCTATAACAAAAGAGATGCAGCAAATAAAGTTTTTAATACACAAGCAAAACAAAGCCATTCTTTAAGTAGTGGATATTACCCCGAAGCTTCAAATCAATTATTCGAAGAACTTCTATTAAGTGAGAACGTATGGCTAGAAGTGTTTTATAATGGTTTACAACAAATTGTACCGGTTAAGGTTAAAGATTCATCAGTAGCTTTTAAAACACAACTTAACGATAGGCTAATACAATACACTATGGAATTTGAAGAAGCCTTTGACTACATAAACAATATTAGATAATGCGTATACTACAATTATATATAGGTGGCCAAAGGGTAGATTTGTTCAAAGATGAAAGTGTATCACTTACACAAACAATCCAAAACGTAAAAGACATAGCAAAGGTATTTACAGAATTTACACAAACTTTTTCAGTACCGGCTAGCAGCGTAAACAACAAGATATTTAAACATTATTACAATGCAAGTGTTCAAGGTGGTTTTGATGCAAGAACCAAAAAGGCAGCTTATTTAGAATTAAACAACACCCCTTTTAAAGAGGGTAAAATTAAGCTTAATAGAGTAGGTTTAAAAAACAATGTAGCACATACATATCATATAACATTTTTCGGAAATGTAGTCGATTTAAAAGATGTCTTAGGCGATGATCTTTTAAGTAGTTTAGCAACACTAAATGAGTATTCACAAGTTTACGATTTTGCCAATGTAACAAATTACATACAAGGCTTCGCACCAAACACTAATGATAATATTTGCGTGCCTTTGATTACCCATACCGATAGAATGATTTACAATGGTAATGCAAATGCGCATGAATATGGAAATGTTGCGGTACATAGCGGCACTAATATTAACGGCATTAATTGGTATCAATTCAAATACGCTTTAAGGTTACAAGCTATTATAACGGCCATAGAAGAAAAATACACTATTGCAAATGGGTATGCAACAGACATAGTATTTTCAGATGATTTTTTTAATGATGCGACAAATCAAGAATTTGATGATTTGTTTATGTGGTTACATAGAAAAAAAGGTAATGTTGAAAGCACTAGCTTTGGTGAAGCTGAATGGACAACATACGAGGGGGCAAGCCCCGGAACGCCATTTGGCGATAGTATACCGGATACATTGTCTAGTTTTCAAAATGGCCAATTAACAATTGACAAACAAGTTGGTAGCGATTTTTCTATAAGGTCACCAAGGGTTTCATTAGTTTTAACCCCGGTAGCAACAACCCCACCAATACCATACGATGTAAGGGTAACCGGTTCAAATGGGTATAATGTTTTGGTAAATACCGCCGGTGGCCAACAAACTATAATACCGGTACAAATACCTTGGGATACCGCCTTTGATAATGGTACATACGCAATAGAAATAAGAAGTGATGTATTAGTACAATTTGCAACCGGTGGCATAAGTTGGAGGGTGGAATATGAATTCCGTGAAGATGATTTTAGTACTTTAACCGGTGGTATTGAATATAATAATTCGGCAACATTTAGTACAAGCGCGGTTCGTGAATTTAACATTACCGAGCAAATACCTAAGATGAAAATTATAGATTTTTTGTCAGGTCTTTTTAAGTTATTTAATTTAACGGCCTATGTTGACAATTTAGGGGTTTTGGTAGTTAGAACATTAGATAGTTATTACGCGGCAAACACAAAAGCACCCATAGTCATAGATGAATATATTGATGTGACAAAATCAGATGTTGAAGTTGCTTTGCCTTTTAAGGAAATAAATTTCGCATACAAAGGGCTTGGAACTTTACTAGCAAAACAATATGAGCAAATATTTAATTCTGGTTGGGGGTCAACTTCTTATACCTTAAACAATCAAACATACGATGCACCTACCGAAGATTACAAAGTAATTGCACCATTTGAACACATGCAATTTGAAAGACTATATGACCTTGACACTTCGGCAAGTAATATTGGAAATACAACTATTCAATATGGTTTTTTTGTAGATGATAATTTTGAAAGCTATTATGGTGACCCTTTAATATTTTACCCTATTTTAAATAACGGTACCGCAATGAAAATTATTGATACCGAAGTTGCATCTGATATTGCGACACTTACAAGATATTTTATACCATCAAATACTTTAGCGTTACAATGCGGTACAAGTGAAACATCAATACATTTTCAAAATGAAATAAGCGAATATTTGGCACGTGAACCCGGCAACCCAAATTGCTTTATTGATAGTATTTTTGAAACAAAGTATAAAACTTATATACAAGACGTTTTCAGCAATAGGCGTAGATTGGTTAAGGTTTCAGCAATTTTGCCATTAAAAATATATTATGATCTTGAATTAAATAACCTTATAGAAATAAACCAAGAAACATATAAAATTAATTCATTAACTACCGATTTAACAACCGGAAAAACTGAATTTGAACTTTTAAACACATTGATATGATAAAAGATATTTTAGACTTATTGCAAATTGCCAATGGTGACACCGAAAACATAAGAATAGCCCAAGGAAAATATAAACTAGCCGAAACATTTAAAGAGGGTTACCAACAACTTAAAAAAGAATTAAAATGCCAGAAATAGCAGAATTTGAAATCATAGGAAAAACAGACCAAGCGGTTAAAAATGTTGGGAAGTTAAATGATGAAATAAAGAAAACAAAAAAAACCACCACAAAGGCCAAAGATGAATTATCAGGATTGCAACAAATTGGTGGCGAAGCCGTAAAGCAATTAGATAGAATGACCGGTGGTCTTGCTTCTAAATTGGTTGCCGTTGGTAAAGCTGCAAAGCTAAGTGGTAAGGCTATGAAGACCGCTTTGATATCAAGTGGTATTGGTTTGGCCGTTGTTGCGATAGGTTTAATCGTTGAATATTGGGACGAAATAGGTGAAACATTAGGATTTATAAATAAAGACCTTGAAAGACAATTAGAATTAAATGAAGAAAACAAGGGCGTTATTGATAGCGAATTATCTTTATTAGAAAAACAAATTGATTTTAATAAAAAACGTGGCATTTCAAATGCTGCAAATTTAAAACAACAAAAAAAGTTATTAGAAGCAAAAAAGGTAATACTAGATTCTGATATTAGAATATTAGAAGCGCAAATATTAAAAGAAAAAATTGCGGCGCGTGAATTAAGTTGGTATGATAAAATAAAGATTGCCGCATTAGAGCAAGTTAACGCGTATGGTAAAATTGCCGAAATAAGAGCCAAGGCTTTGGCAAATAATGATATTGATTTAGAAGACCAACAAAAAATAAATGCTTTAATTGGTGACTTAAACAAGTTAAAAATAGAGGGTTTAAATTTAGATTCAAAACTTGACCCAGTAGATGAAAGCAAAGCCAAAGTTGAAGTTGACCCTGAAGTTGAAATCAAAGCAAAGGCAATAGAAGAAATTACTAGGCTTGAAGATGAATATTTTGAAAACTTACTTGACAAACAAACACAAGAAGAAAACGCGGTTGAAGATAAATATTTTGCACAAATAGAAGCGGCAAAAAAATACGGCTTAGATACAACCGAATTAGAAGCGGCAAGGCAAAGTGAACTAGCTTTAATAAACAAAACATATACAGAAAAAGCCGAAAAAGAAGAAGAAGATAGACTTGCTAGTATAAAGAAAATTCAAGATGACCATAAAGAAATTACCGACATTGAAAAACTTGAACAACAACAAACCGAAGCATTAGCCGAATTAACTTTATTAAAAGCAACAAAAGATGAAAAACTTGCAATAGAAAAATTTTATGAAGATGCAATACTAGATGTAAAAAAGAAAAATAAAGAAGAAGAAAAAGCACTAAGTGACGAACTTTTGAAGCAAGGTTTAAACGATGCACAAGCCACTTTTGATATGGTAGGTCAATTAGCCGGTAAAGACTCAAAGGTAGGTAAAGCAATGGCCATAGCAAGCGCAACCATAAGCGGTATACAAGGAACTATGAATGCATTTGCAACGGCTAATAAGTCACCAATTACCGTTGCATTTCCGGCCTACCCATTTATTCAAGCCGGTCTTGCCGGTGCGGTTGCCTTAAAAAACATTGCAGCGATTAAATCAATAGACCCAAGCGGTAAAGGTAATACTGGAAGCGTGCCAACTTCAAGCGGTGGTGGTGGTGCGGCCATACCCCCGGCCTTTAATGTGGTTGGTCAAAGTGATACAAACCAATTAGCAGATGCAATAGGTGGACAAAGCCAAAGACCATCAAGAAGTTATGTTGTGGCTAATGACGTTACCACAAGCCAAGAACTTGAACGCAATATAATCGAGGGGGCAAGTATTGGGTAAATGCAAAATTAAAAACTAAACACGTTATATATTTATGAAGATCATAGAACTTATTTTAGATGAAGAAGATTTTGAAGCCGGAATCGAAGCAATATCAATTGTGGAATCACCGGCCATCGAAAGTGACTTTGTGGCTTTGAAAAATCAAGAAATAAAACTTGCTGAAGTAGACAAAGAAAAACGTATACTTATGGGGGCTTTATTAATACCTGATAAGCCAATTTATAGAACCGGTGAAGATGGTGAATATTATATATTTTTTTCCAAAGAAACAATAAATAAAGCATCACAATTATTTCTTCAAAATGGAAACCAAAGTAATTCGACACTTGAACATGCGAAGCCCCTTGATGGGTTAACCTTAGTTGAAAGTTGGATTGTTGAAGATAAAGTAAAAGACAAAACCGCATTGTATGGCCTAGACGTACCGGTGGGTTCGTGGGTCGGCAGCGTTAAGGTGAATAACGAAAAAGTATGGCAAGAATATATTTTAACTAAGAAATGCCGTGGCTTCAGTATTGAAGGATTTTTCGCCGATAAAATAGAGTCACCAAACGACAAAGAAAAAGAAAAAATGTCGGGACAATTATTAAACCAAATAAAAGATATATTAAATGAAAACTAGATTAGAAAAAGTATACGATAAACTGGCAACAAATAAAACTAGCCTTAAATCGCAAAAAATAGAATTGAGTAGTATTCAAGAAATTGAAGACTTATATGAAGCGCAATACCAATCATTAAGTGAAGCATCTTATTTAGCTTATGAATGGGGTGATGAAATAATTGATGCCTTTGATGAATTTAGAATGAAATATAACCTTGATGATTATATCATAAATGGTACAACTACCGATTTAAAAGATCACACCGAAGAATTAAAAGAAAAAGTCGAAGATTTTGAAAGCAAAGCAAATGAATTAGGAATTGACCCCGGCGAACTTATAAATGGTTTTGATGAAATTAAATCAAGTGTTCAATTTGGTTTAGATACACATGAAGATGCAAAAGATAAATACCGCGAAGTTGTAAGTTATACCGGAATGCCTGATTTTTGGAAAAACGCATAATTAATATATATATATAAAAATGAAAACAACAAAAGACAAAGTTTATAGTAAACTAGCTGCGGCAAGAACAAACCTAAAATCGAAAAATGTTGAATTGGGTTTGGTTGATGAATTTGAATATACAAGCGAATACACAAATGAAATGGTTGGTCTTTTAGATTATACAACCGATACATGGTTTGATGAAAAATTTGACCAAATGATGGAATTATACAATGAAATTTACGATGTCTATGTTAATAATACCGAAAACTATTTGCAAGTAAGTGATGTGGCAAATGACCAAAGATTGCTTGATGAAATTTTAACAAAAGCTGAAGAATTAGGACTTGAAGTTGCTGATGTATACCCAGAATGGTATGACCATTCAGATGCAATAGATTACCTTAATGGCTTGGAAGCACGCTTTGAAGACCAAAAAAACAGATTGCCTAAATTTTAAAAACTAAATGCAAAGAAACAATAAAAATAAAACCTTTATACCTAGCCACGCATCGCCTACCGGCGGTCAAAGGGGTTGTTTATGTTGGGACACCGCAACTTATTCAAGTGAGTGCTGCGATGGCTCTATGCAAGCCCAAGGCATAGGAGTAATAACAAGAACAGTTTAAAAACGCAAAAAAATAATTAATAATCGTTATATAAATAGTATGGAAAAAACAAAAATGTTAAATCAAATAAGAACGCTTTTAAAAATAGAAGTGAAGCTTGAAGAAATGAAATTAGAAAACGGCACAATCGTGACCGCCGAATCATTTGAAAAAGATAGTGAAATTTTCATTGTAAGTGATGAAGAAAAAATCGCAATGCCCGTAGGTGAATATTTACTCGAAGATGGGCGTTTATTAGTTGTTGAATCTGAGGGCTTAATTGCAGATGTTCGTGAAGTATCTGATGAAGTACCGGCCAAAGAAGAAACTGAAGATCTTGAAGAAGTGGTAACTGAAGTACCTGAAGAAGTAGTAACCGAAGTTGAAGCAATCATTGAAGCGGTTGTTGAAGTTATTGCACCGGTAATTGAAGAAGTAAAAGAAGAAATTGAAGAACTTAAAAAACTTTATTCTGATAACAAGAAAAAAGAAGAAATGAGTGCTTCAAGAAAACCATTAAGACACAACCCAGAAACCAAAACACAAAAACAACAAGTGCAATTTGGTAAAGGAAAATTTAACACAACACTAGATAGAGTAATAAACAAATTAAATCAATAAAAAATGAATAAAATGAATAAAAGAAACGTAGGTTTAAGCAAAAGAAATGTAAACCTAGCCACGGCTACGAATATCACGACTACCTATGCCGGACAATTTTCTGGTACGTATATTGCCGCAGCACTTTTGAGCGCAAGCACAATTGATGATGGCGGTTTAACAATTAAATCAAACATCAGCTTTAAGGAAGTTTTGAAAAAGTTATCTACTGATGCTTTAGTAAAAACCGCTACATGTGATTTTGACCCAACATCTACAATCACACTTACTGAGCGTATAATTGAGCCAAAAAATCTACAAGTTAACCTAAATTTGTGTTCAAATGATTTCCTATCGGACTGGGAATCGCAGCAAATGGGCTTTGGTCTTGCTACTACTTTACCACCGACATTTTCAGATTTTCTAATTGCACATGTGGCGGCCGAGGTTGCCCAGTCAACTGAAGAAAATATTTGGAGAGGTGATACTGCGGCGGCATCTGTAAATTCTTTTGATGGTTTTGAAAAACTAATTGCTGCGGCGGTTGCGGCGGCTGAAATTCCGGCGGCACAAGCTATTGCCGGTGTTGCTTTAACATCTGTAAATATCATTGAAGAAATGAGCAAGGTGGTTGCGGCCATTCCTAATACACTATATGGTAAAGAAGACCTTTTTGTATATGTTTCTTCTAAAGCTGCGAAGCTTTATGTTCAAGCATTGGGAGGTTTCGCTACCGGTATGACAAACAACGGTGTAAATAATATGGGTACAACTTGGTTTAACAACGGCTCACTTATGATAAACGGCGTTAAAGTTTTTGTTTCACCGGGACTATCAGATGACAAAATGTATGCGGCGCAAAGGTCAAATTTATACTTCGGGTGCGGCTTGATGAATAGCCAAAATGAGGTTAAAGTTTTGGACATGCGCGATTTAGATGGGTCATCTAATATTCGTATGGTAATGCGTTTTTCTGCGGCCGTACAATTTGGAACTAATGACATCGTTTCATACGCTTAAATTTAATAATTAATCAAAAACTAGGGTAGGTGGGTTTTGCCTACTTACCCTTTTTTTATATAAAACAAAAAAATATGGCTTGTTCATTAACAACGGGTAGAAAACTACCTTGCAAAAGTGCCTTTGGTGGTATTAAAAAAGTACTATTTGCAGACTTTGGAACTATTGGAAGTATAACGGTAGACCCAACAACAAAAGAAGTAACTGCAATTACAGATGCGGCAACACCGCCAACTTGGTATGAGTATGACATCAAGGGTACATCATCATTAGACACAGCCGTGACGTCAAGTCGCGATAATGGTACGACATTTTATACCCAGACTTTAAACCTTACACTTACTTATTTAGATGCTTTAACACAAGCAGAACTTCAGACCGTAGCGGTGGCAAGACCATACGTTATAGTTGAAGATTACTATTCAAATCGCTTTTTATGTGGTTTAGAAAATGGTATGGAATTGGTGAGTGGCCAAATTCAGACTGGCGCAGCCGCCGGCGATTTATCAGGATTTACAATTGTGATGGAGGGAATGGAAGAAACGGCACCGTATTTCTTAGCATCTTCGGTAGTAATAACACCAGACTCAAACCCAATAGACCCTACGGCATAATTTATTATTTACTTATAATTAAAAGCACTCTTAATCGGGTGCTTTTTTTTTGTTTTTACAAATTAGTAATTTTTATACGTTATATAGGTGATGATTATATTTAGACCACAAGCCGGAAATAAATTTACATGCATACCCCGTGAATATGTGACAAACGCATATATGACTATTCGTGATGATAGCACAAATGTATCGGTAGATTATACCCTGATACCTAGGGTTGTTGGTGTTGGTAATATTGAAATTGTAAACGACACCTATAATGTATATAATGACACCTATTCAAATATGGCCGAGGGTCACTTTTACGATATGACCATTTATTCAGATGTAGGAAAAACAAATGTGATTTATCGCGATAGAGTATTTTGTACTGAACAAAAAATAGACATACAAGCAGACCCCAATTATTTTTATAAGATAAACAAAGATGTATACCAAGAATATGATGGTTTTAATAATGACTATATAGTATTATGAGAAAAAGAAATAACAAGGGTCAATTTGTAAAGCAAAACAAAAAGCAAGAAGCAAGTTTTTTACAATTAAGTACATATACTAGCCCTGAAGTAAAAGAAGTAAACGGCGAATCGTGGATTTCCTATGGGGCTGATAATGATTATTTCCAGTTTTTGATAGACCGTTTTAATGGAAGCCCTACAAATTCGGCTTGTATAAATGGTGTAAGCCAACAAATTTATGGTAAAGGTTTAAATGCTACCGATAGCAACCGAAGACCAAACGAATATGCCCAAATGGTATCTTTATTTAAAAAAGATATTGTAAGGAAATTATGCTACGATCTTAAACTTATGGGTCAATGTGCAATACAAGTTATCTACTCAAAAGATAGAAGTAAAATTGCCGAAATAGAACACATGCCTATCGAAACTTTACGCGCTGCAAAATGTGATGAAGATGGAAATATACCGGCATATTATTATTTTAATGATTGGGCAAATTTAACAAATACAGATGAACCTTTAAGAATACCGGCTTGGGGTATGTCTAATGAAGATATTGAAATATTATACATTAAACCATACAAAAGTGGTTTTTATTACTATTCACCGGTCGATTACCAAGGAGGGCTTCAGTATGCCGAACTTGAAGAAGAAGTATCAAATTACCATTTATCGAATGTTATTAATGGTCTTGCACCCGGTCTTTTAATAAATTTCAATAATGGAATTCCGAACCAACAAGAACGCCAATTAATTGAAAGTAGAATAGCGGCTAAATTCCAAGGGTCTTCAAATAGTGGCCGTATGATTGTAGCTTTTAACGACAATAAAGAGAGCCAAGCCGAAATAACACCGGTGCAATTAAGTGATGCTCATAACCAGTATCAATTTTTATCGGAAGAATGCAGCACCAAAGTAATGTTAAGCCATAGAATTGTAAGCCCAAAATTACTAGGTATAAATAATGGTTCAGGTTTTGGAAATAATGCCGATGAAATTGAAGTTGCCAGTATTTTAATGGATAACACGATTATAAGGCCATTTCAAGAACTTTTAATTGATAACTTTGATAAGATACTAGCGTACAACGATATTAGCTTAAACCTATATTTTACGACCTTACAACCCTTAGAATTTACTGAAGTAGATAAAGACCTACAAGACAAAGAAACCATTGAAGAAGAAACCGGTGTTGAAATGTCAAAGGTTAATTTAAAACAAATTGATGGCAAAGAAGCTTATAAGACAATAGAAGAAGCAAAAGCAAAAGCAAAAGAGCAAGGGTGCGATGGTTACCACGAACATAAAGATGGTGATGATGTTTGGTATATGCCTTGTGAAACACATTCAGAATTTTTATCAGATGATTTAGGTGAACAAATATTAGACAATTTAAAAGGTGAAACAATATCTGATGAATATGAATTAGTTGACGAACTTGAAACAGACATAGACATAAGCGATGAAGATTGGGCAGCTTTATGTATTAAGGAAAAAAAGTCTTTATTTAAAAAATTTGCTGATGAAATAACATCAAAGCCAAGTGGGTTTAGTTATTTAGATAGTAAAAATTATAAGATTAGATACAAGTACGTTGTTGGGTCTACAAAGCAAATGAAAGACAATAATAAATCAAGGCCATTTTGTGAAAACATGATGCGATTATCTAAGTCTGGCATTGTATATAGATTAGAGGGTATCGATGCAGCTTCGCGCGATGGTGTAAACGAAAGCCTAGGACACAATGGGAAGCCCTATGACTTGTTTAAATTCAAAGGTGGGGTATATTGTCGCCATAAATGGGTTCGTGTCTTATATCGCCTTAAAAAGAATACCGAACCATCTGAAGATTTAAGTGACTATAAAAAAACAAGAAGCATACCGGATAGTTATATAAAATCACCAAGGGGAACAAAACAATCAGAAACGGCACCGGTCAACATGCCAAATCAAGGACATTATCCGGGCGTAAAATAACATATATGGCAACAGTACTTTTTTTAAATAGAACCGACCTAGTAAGGAATTCAATTATTGATGGAAATTTGGACACTTCAAAGCTTTTGCAGCATATCAAAATCGCGCAAGAAATTGATGTCCAAGAAATAATCGGAACCAAAATGTATGAGGGTTTAACCAATGCAATAATTGCCGGTATTGATCTTCCGGCCAATGCAAGATGGAAAACTATTCTTGACGACTATATTGTGAGCATGCTAATTTGGTTTGGGCAAGCGAATTTCTACCCATTCGCGGCTTATACGGTGGCCAATGGGGGTGTATACAAACATCAAAGCGAGAATTCGCAAAGCGTTGACAAATCAGAAATAGATTTTTTAGTTGAAAAAGCAAGAACAAACGCCGAATGGTATTCAAGAAGATTTATTGACTTTATGAATTTTAATCAAGCTATTTACCCTGAATACACCCAGAATAAAAATGATGATTTATACCCAAGCTATGATAGTTTGTTTAATGGTTGGGTGCTTTAATTTATTAGTAATGATATACAAACCAAAGGCAAAGAACATTGAGAAATTAAAAGTGTTTTTAAAGAAAAAAAAGAAAAAGTAATGGCAAACGAAATGTATTATAAAAGTTGGTGGGGTCGTGGTGTTTGTGACAATACCGTTGGTTGGGGTATTATTTATAAAATTTATGCCGGGTGTAGTGCCGTGCCGGCTTTACTTTTAACCTTACAAGCAAGGGCAACATATTACGAGAATGTAACTTGTACAAATGAAACATTAACCGAATTAGAAAATATACAATAATGGCAAATAATCTTTTAGATAAAGCTTCGGTTGTACTCACACCAACCGCCTATAATAATGGTGAAGCACTTTGTGTTAAACCAAGTGATGGAAGTGGTGATTTTCAATTCAGCAGAAATTCAGCAGCCACAAGAGTAAATGCTCAAGGTCTTGTAGAAAACGTACAGATACTATCAAGTAATTTGGTGCAAAATCCATCATTTTCAGAGGAGGGTGTACAAGAAATTTCTAATGGCAGCTTTTCTCAAGAGGGTGTGCAGCTTGTTACAAATGGCTCGTTTGATACAGATAGTAATTGGAACGGTGTAAATACTAATGGTGTTACTATTTCAAATGGAAGTTTAAACTTTTCAGAAA
>Ga0206677_10000977_pt1 | contig 26945 bp, 20 predicted proteins | sample M130m12015metaG_FD_155475 | JGI IMG/M metagenome (GOLD analysis project Ga0206677, IMG submission 155475) | Ammonia-oxidizing marine archaeal communities from Monterey Bay, California, United States - M1 30m 12015 | ecosystem: Environmental > Aquatic > Marine > Intertidal zone | place: USA...
GCAAACTAGCAGCATAGGTACCTCCCATATGGGCACCAAATTTTGTCGATGCGTCACTAAAATAGATCTTACCGTCAGCAGTTATATCCAGGTCGTCTGCATAGTCAATATCAGTACCGTTCACAGTGCGCGTTAAAACTGATAATTCTCCCGATGGAGTTACCTTCAACAGACCCTTATAGGCATCTGCAATGAGAAGATTATTTTCTTTGTCGAACACTAGTCCCAGTGGGCTACCCTCGGTATTGACCCACTTAATTTGCTCACCAGTACCTTCGTTATAACGAACAATCCAGCCTTCTCGAGTCGCAGCGTATATCTCGCTACCCTTTAATGCCAAACCCTCAGGCCCATGAGTATCAGGCAGATTGATAATTTCGATGGTCTCTAGGCGGGTGTTTTGCTCAAAATCACCCACAAAGCCTTGATCCTTGGGTGCTTCCCAACTGACTGGGTCAATAGGTACTGGCCAAAGTAATAGGTAAGTAGACAGAATAATAACGAAAAGCAGCACCTTTTTAGGCATATTGAGTCCCCTTTAAGAATAATTTTGTGGCGAGTATGGTGCGCTACTGAACGCGGTTAATCAACTATATTAGTTTCCCTTGGTGTGCTGTCTTAGGTAGGGTAAAATGCTGCCTTGCAAACCAAGACCCACACGAAAAAGGTAGTCACGAAATCATGGAAGTTAGCCCATTGTATACAGCCCTAGAGGATCTCCAAACACGCACTGACGTGCTCAGGGGGTATCTTTGACTATGATAATCGTAAAGAGCGACTTGCAGAGGTTGAGCTAGAGCTGGGAGAGCCAAATGTGTGGAATAAGCCTGAGATAGCCCAGGAATTGGGTCGTGAGCGTTCCTCTCTAGAAATCGTAGTAAAAACAATCGAAGATCTTGATACGGGAGTTGCCGATGCTCGCGAATTACTAGATATGGCTGTTGAAGAAGATGACGCAGATACTGTGTCTGATGTGGAATCGGACATGTCGGATCTTGAAACTCAATTAGCTAAACTAGAGTTTCGTCGCATGTTCTCTGGCCCGATGGATACAAATAATGCTTTCTTAGAGATTCAGTCTGGTTCTGGTGGTACCGAGGCTCAAGATTGGGCTGAGATGTTGTTGCGAATGTATTTACGTTGGGCTGATGATAAGGGCTTTAAAGCTGAGTTAGTCGAGTGTTCCGCTGGGGAAGTAGCCGGCATTAAGAGTGCAACAGTAGAGGTTTCGGGGGAATATGCCTTTGGTTGGCTGAGAACAGAGATTGGTGTTCATCGATTGGTTCGAAAGTCACCTTTCGACTCAGGAAATCGTCGTCATACCTCTTTTGCAGCGGTGTTTATTTCCCCAGAAATTGATGACAACATTGACATTGAAATTGACCCCTCTGACGTGCGCACTGATACTTATCGCGCCTCTGGAGCCGGCGGTCAGCATATTAATAAAACTGATTCCGCAGTGAGACTCACCCATGGCCCCAGTGGTATAGTGGTGCAAAGTCAGAGTCAACGATCCCAGCATCAGAATCGCGACAAATGTTGGCAAATGTTGCGAGCTAGGCTTTACGAATTAGAGGTAAGTAAACGGCAGGAGGCGGCGCAGGCTACAGAGGATACTAAGTCTGATATTGGTTGGGGTAGTCAAATTCGTTCTTATGTTTTGGACGATGCTCGAATCAAAGATCTGCGCACAAATATTGAGACACGCAATACTCAAGCGGTTTTAGATGGAAAGTTAGACCAATTTATAGTTGCTTCGCTGAAAGCGGGGCTTTAAAAACTAACATAACAAATAGAGTAAACATGACTGATCAACAGGATGAAAACAAACTTATTGCTGAACGACGTGCCAAGCTGGATGTGCTTCGCACTCAAGATGGAGCAACGTTTCCAAATCAGTTTCAGCCAGCCCATAAAGCCGGCCAGTTACAATCTGAGTTTGGCGATCAGTCTAAAGAGCAATTAGAAACCCTGGGAAAAGTGGTTAGTGTTGCGGGTAGAGTTATTCGTAACCGGGGTGCTTTCATTGTGGTTCAGGATAGTTCTGATCGTATTCAATTGTATGTAACCAAAGAGGCTCGACCCTTTGCAAAGTCTTTGGATTTAGGCGACATCGTTGGCATTACTGGAGCATTACATAAGTCAGGCAAGGGTGATTTGTATGTGCAGATGGACGAATACCTCTTGCTGACTAAAGCTTTAAGGCCCTTGCCTGATAAATTTCATGGCCTTGCTGACCAAGAGATGCGCTATCGGCAGCGTTATGTTGATTTGATTGTTAATCCCGATGTTCGCAATACATTCCGTGTGCGCTCTAAGGTGGTGGACTTTATTAGGCGCTACCTGAATGACGCAGATTACCTGGAAGTTGAAACTCCAATGCTCCAAGTGATACCGGGTGGTGCAGTGGCACGTCCATTTGTGACTCACCATAATGCTTTAGATATTGACATGTATCTGCGAATTGCGCCTGAACTGTATCTCAAACGGCTTGTGGTTGGTGGCTTTGAACGTGTTTATGAGATAAACCGTAATTTCAGAAACGAGGGCCTTTCAACTCGCCATAATCCTGAATTCACGATGCTTGAGTTCTATCAGGCCTATGCCGACTTTAATGATTTGATGGATCTTACTGAAGATATGCTGCGCAAAATGACCACTGAGGTTTTGGGATCTACCAAAGTAGTGAATACAGTAAAAGATGCTGATGGCGAAATTCAAAGTGAAACTCATTATGATTTTGCAGAGCCTTTTATCCGACTATCAGTGTTTGATTCGATTCTTCAATACAACCCTTCTATTAATGCAGATCAACTGAGTGACGAAGTTGAAGCCCGTAAAATTGCTAGTGACTTGCATATCCCTCTCAAAGATATCTGGGGTTTGGGAAAGGTTCAGATCGAAATATTTGAAAAAACAGTTGAACATCTTTTGGAGCAACCAACGTTCATCACCATGTACCCCGCCGAAGTGTCCCCCTTAGCTCGGCGTAATGATGAAGATTCCTTTGTGACTGATCGATTTGAGTTTTTCGTGGGGGGCAGAGAGATTGCCAATGGTTTTTCTGAGCTAAATGACCCAGAGGATCAAGAGGCACGCTTTAAACAACAAGTTGCCGAGAAAGATGCGGGTGATGTTGAGGCTATGCACTTTGATGCGGACTATATCCGAGCTCTTGAGCATGGCATGCCTCCAACCGCTGGCGAGGGTATTGGTATTGATCGGTTAGTTATGTTGCTCACGGATTCTCCGTCTATTAGAGACGTTTTGTTGTTCCCTCACATGCGGCCTGAATAGACTATAGTATTTTAGTTGAGATTGTAGCTTGACCGAAGTTTGACAGTAACAGCGTTTTGACTGGGGTTAGTCTGTCGGTGTGAATGTTGATTTAAATCAATATCATTTTTTGTTGTTAGGTTTATCCTGAGCTTTTGTAGAAAGTGAACTGTTTTTGATGACTTTAGCTTCAACGTCGACGAATTTACCCGATCAGCTTCTTGCGCTGGCATCGAAGTACAGAGGGGAAGGGCCACGGTATACGTCTTACCCAACATCACCCCATATGCGCGAAGATTTTTCTTTTGAGACACTTGAGAAGGCGTTCAAGATATTGCCTGTGGAACAACATAACCAACCATTATCGATTTATACGCACATCCCGTTTTGCGAATCTATTTGCTACTACTGTGCGTGTAATAAGGTAGTAACAGGAAAGAAAAGATTTGCTACACGTTATCTCTCAGCTTTATCCAAGGAGTTAGATATATACCAAACTTGGGATTTGAATAAGCGGCCGGTCACTCAACTGCATTGGGGTGGCGGAACACCAACTTATTTATCTGCTTCTGAGTTGACGGAGTTGATGCATCTTTTGGCACAACACTATGTTTTAGTAAGCGATCCAGACAGAGAATACTCCATAGAAATAGACCCACGGACAGTAGATGGAAGAATCATAGCTTTACTTAAAGGGTTAGGGTTTAACCGTTTGAGTCTAGGAATTCAAGATTTTGATCCCACGGTCCAAAAAGCGATTAATCGAGTCCAACCTTATGAGCGCGTGCAGGAGTTAGTCAAAGAAGCAAGAGCACATGATTTCGCGTCTCTATCGTTTGACCTAATTTATGGCCTACCACACCAAAATGTTAAGAGTTTTACTAAAACTCTCGAGCAGGTAGTTTCGCTATCGCCAGACAGAATAGCGTGCTATAACTATGCTCACCTTCCTCATCGATTTTTAGCACAACGAGCGATTGATCGACTAACGCTGCCAAATGCAGAGCAAAGGCTAAAGTTACAGCAGCACATTGATGCTATTTTAAGAGGTTCTGGCTACGAACTAGTTGGCCTTGATCATTACGTAAAAAAACATGACCCTTTAGCTACGGCTCGCAATGACAATACTCTTCAGCGTAATTTCCAAGGATATTCGCTTAAAAAAGCACCAGATATGATCGGGCTTGGTCATTCAGCAATCTCTCAAGTAGGGCCTTTGATGGTTCAAAATGAAGTAAAGTTAGAGCGGTATTATGATCGCATTGAATCAGGTAATAATGCGTTATATCGTGGATTGCTCCTGTCGAAAGACGATATGCTTCGTCGAGAAGTTATTATGGAAATCTGTTGTTCTCTTGAATTTTCGCCCAAAGCCGTATGCAAAAAATATGGTCAAGACGCTGAAAGTTACTTTAAAGAAGAATTGAAACAAATGCATGAGTTTGAAAAAGATGGGTTAGTCTATAGTAATAATGAAGTGTTTGTGCTCACCCAGATTGGGAGGCACTTTTTACGACAAATATGTATGACATTTGATGCTTGGTTAAAATTCACGCCAAGTAATATTAAATACTCAAAAATAATATAAGAAAATATAATATAATTCGTTGACGTATAGCAAGGAGTTAAAAATATAGCTCAGTTCAGGTTCTTTTGAATTGACTGTCAGCGCTCAAGGAAAGTACACGGGAGTATAATACTATGGAGCAACAATTACGTTTGGTGAGGGAGACATCCTGCCACCACAATTTTAAGATAAGTTGTAATAACTGTCGCCTTAATACGCTATGTCTGCCACTGTCTCTCAATGGTTCTGATGTTGATGATCTAGATGCAATAATCCAACGTGGTAGGCCAGTGCAAAAAGGTGAGCATATTTTCTATGAAGGGGGCACTTTCACTTCTATTTATGCAGTCCGATCTGGCACTGTCAAAACCTTCTCAATTTCCGAAGATGGTCGAGAGCAGGTTGCCGGATTTTACTTTCCTGGTGAGCTTTTGGGTATGGATGGAATTAGCAGAAATATTCATCAGTCTAATGCTGTAGCGCTCGAAACCTCCGCGGTTTGTGAAATCCCATTTAAGTCCCTGGGAGAGCTTAGCGCTAAGTTGCCAAGCTTACAAAGTCACTTCTTTCAGTTGATGAGTCGAGAAATTACAGAAGATCAACAATTAATTACACTGCTTGGTAAAAGTTCTGCGGAAGAGCGCTTTGCTGCATTTTTACTAAGTATTTCCTCACGGAATTCGAGACGAAACCTCAGCTCGACACGTTTCAGACTGCCCATGTCTAGAGTTGATATTGGCAACTATCTTGGCCTGACTATTGAGACTATTAGTCGAGTGATTGGGCGATTACAAAAACAAGAAATTGTTGTTATAAATAATAAGGAAGTCGAAATAGTGCAATACGACTCATTATTAAAAGTTGCTCGGGTTCAATGGTCAAAATAAAGCAGACTACATTCATCTATCCATAAATGTAGAGCTTGATCTGGATCAAAAAAAAATTCTTGTAGCGATTTAAACTACGTTTAAATCCGATTGAGTTTTGATCTGGGAGGTTCAAGTGATTCATTATGGCTTTGAGTTAATGGTAAGGCCGAGAAAAGGCTGGCAAACAATAGCAGAGCTTCCTGATTCATTAATAAAAGCTCTAAGTTTATACCCGTTTTTTTTGGCTGCTTTCCCCTCCTTGGCGTGGTATTTCGGAACGAGTCAAATCGGTTGGACTGTTGGAAACTCAAACGTGGTGACTCGGCTCACAGAAGTCAGTGCGATAGAACTCTCTCTAATGTTTTATGCGGCGATGGTCTTGGCTGTTGTCATTATAGGCTACTCTATTCATTGGATGTCAGAAACCTATGGTGCTGAGTCCACTGTGACTCGGGGTATTGTTATTTCAGCCCTTGCTTGCACACCTCTTTTTGTCGCGGGAACCGTTGGACTCTACCCTTTACTATGGCTGGACTTTTTCATTGGTATTATCGCGCTTGCGTGGGCTGTATATCTGCTGTATCTCGGGATTCCCATAGTGATGAAGATTCCTCAGGAGAGAGGATTTTTATTTTCCAGTGCCATCGTTGCTATCGCTCTGGTGATGTTTGTATGCATCCTAGTTGTTTCAATTCTTTTGTGGGAGTTTGGATTTGCCCCGCAATTTACAGATCAGTAATCTCAAATTGTTGTTCACAAGCGGAATTTCCTTATGACAGAAACTAATATCCATCAGGATGCGCATATCTACAATTATAAAGTGGTTAAACAGTTCGCGCTTATGACAATAGTCTGGGGAATTGTGGGTATGCTGGTAGGGGTATTCATTGCTGCTCAATTAGTTTGGCCTGAATTGAACTTTGATTTGCCGTGGTTAAGCTTTGGTCGTTTAAGACCCTTGCACACAAATGCTGTAGTTTTTGCCTTCGGTGGATGCGCTTTATTTGCGACCTCATATTATGTGGTTCAACGAACCACACGGGCTCCTCTTGTTTCAGGTGCGCTAGCTGCCTTTACTTTTTATGGCTGGCAACTTGTTATCGTACTCGCAGCTATCACTTTGCCAATGGGGTTGACCTCTTCTAAGGAATATGCGGAGTTGATCTGGCCTATAGATATCATTATTACAGTTGTCTGGCTGGTTTATGCTTATGTCTTTTTTGGGACGATTGCTAAACGCAAAGTTAGTCATATTTATGTGGCTAACTGGTTCTTTGGAGCATTCATAATAGCAGTGGCAGTATTGCATGTCATAAATAGCGCAGTCTTGCCCGTTAATTTATTTAAGTCTTACAGTCTTTTTGCTGGAACTGCGGATGCAATGGTGCAGTGGTGGTACGGTCATAATGCAGTAGGTTTTTTTCTGACTGCTGGATTTTTGGGCATGATGTATTACTTTGTGCCCAAGCAGGCTGAGCGTCCTGTGTATTCTTATAGATTAAGTATTGTTCATTTTTGGGCACTGGTTGCAGTGTATATTTGGGCCGGACCTCACCATCTTCATTACACTGCCTTACCTGATTGGGCACAGAGTTTAGGAATGGTGATGTCTCTTATACTTTTGGCCCCAAGTTGGGGAGGGATGATTAATGGAATCATGACTCTCTCGGGAGCTTGGCATAAGTTACGTTCAGACCCTATTTTACGATTCTTGGTAGTTAGCTTGTCGTTCTATGGAATGTCAACATTTGAAGGTCCTATGATGTCCATACGAACCGTTAATGCTCTTAGTCATTACACTGACTGGACGATAGGGCACGTGCATTCAGGTGCGCTAGGCTGGGTTGCAATGATATCAATAGGGTCTCTGTATCATCTAATACCAATTTTGTTCAACAAGAAAGAAATGTACAGCACCAATTTAATAAATACTCATTTTTGGATGTCCACAATTGGCACTGTACTTTATATCGCTTCCATGTGGGTCAATGGAATTATTCAAGGCCTTATGTGGCGTGCCTATAACCAAGACGGTACCTTAACGTATACCTTTGTCGAGTCTCTCGTTGCTAGCTATCCTGGCTATATAGTGCGTCTTATTGGTGGTCTGACATTCTTCCTTGGAATGTTGGTGATGGCTTATAACGTTTTCATGACGATCCGAGAAGATGGTACTCATGCAGCTGAATCGCAGCATACTTACCCCTTGGAGGAGGCATCATCATGAAGCACGATATTGTCGAAAAAAATATTAGCATAATGATTGTATTGATAATTGTCGCTATTAGCTTTGGGACATTGGTAGAGCTTGTACCCTTAATTTTTTCTAAGCAATTGGCTGAGCCCGTTGCAGGATTGAAGCCTCTCACTCCATTGCAACTTGAAGGGAGAGATATTTATATCAGAGAGGGCTGCAATACATGCCATTCTCAGATGATCAGATCTTTGAGGGCTGAGAGCGAGCGCTATGGCCATTATTCGGTAGCCGGAGAGTTTGTCTATGATCGTCCATTTCTCTGGGGCTCAAAGCGGACTGGCCCCGATCTAGCAAGAGTTGGTGGCCGATACAGTGATCAGTGGCATAGAGTGCACCTTGGTAATCCAAGAGATGTTGTTCCAGAGAGTAATATGCCGTCTTTTCCATGGCTATTTGAAAATGAAATTAATTCGGAGGTAACACCCAAAAAGCTACAAACACTTAAAACTTTAGGTGTTCCATACACTGATGCGGAGATTGAGACTGCGAGTGCTAGCGTTAAGGGCAAAAAAGAGATCGATGCAGTGGTAGCTTATTTGCAGAACTTGGGCACCGTGTTGTCAGAGAGGCGTTGATGGATATAAATGACCTTAGGGGATTGAGTACAATTTTTGTATTTGTTTCATTCATAGGCCTTGTTATATGGGCATACAGCGACCGTCAAAGGCTAGAGTTTGATGAAGCTTCAAGACTTCCGTTTGAGGATGACAAAAAAGATTTAGCAGATGCTCAGGAGAGTGATCATGAGTAATTTTTGGAGTAACTGGATAATCGTCTTGACAATGATCACATTGGTGGCGATAACCTGGATTTTGTTGGCTAACCAGAAGCGTGACGACAATTCTGCTGAAACTACTGGTCATATTTATGACGGAATCGAAGAGTATGACAATCCATTGCCTGCTTGGTGGTTTTGGATGTTTGTCATCACGATTGTCTGGGGTGTTGGATACCTAATTTTTTATCCGGGGATGGGAAATTATCAAGGGGTTTTGGGGTGGAGTCAGCATAGTGAACATGATCAGGCAGTGGCTACTGCTGAATTAAAATACCAAGAAATTCGAGAAAGCTACCTCTCTCGCTCAGTTGGAGAAATTGCTGCGGATCCTGCTGTACATAGGATGGGTCAAAGATTGTTTGGTAATCACTGTGCACAATGCCATGGTAGCGATGGGAGAGGTTCCTATGGATTTCCTGATCTAACTGATAGTGATTGGATTTGGGGTGGAGATGTAAAAGACATAAAAAATACACTTATTAACGGAAGACAGGCTGTAATGCCTGCTTGGCAGGGAGTGTTGGGGGATCAGGGGCTTGAGGAAATGACGGAATATATTTTGTCGCTCAACAAACAGGCTCAAACTACTCCTTCTTTAATATCAAGGTCAGAAAATTTTGTGATGTATTGTGGCGGATGCCATCAGCCTGATGGAACTGGCAATCAGATGATAGGTGCACCAAACCTGACTGATGATGTATGGCTATACGGAGGTAGTAAGTCTGAGATCGCGCAAACGCTGCGATATGGGCGGACAGGTATGATGCCTGCTCAAAACACCATTCTGAGTGAAGCCAAATTACATATTTTGACTGCCTATGTGACAAGTTTGCGTTTTGAAGACAAAAATTAACCATCTTATTCTGCGAAACCCAACTTTTTAGAAACATGATTCACGAAGCGACACCCCTGATATATGCATGATTCTCACGATATTATTTTAAAGGAGGTTGCACCTGCTGAGGTAGGTGAGGTTGACCTCTATCAGCGGCGTGAGAGGATATATACCCGTAAAATAGAGGGTTTTTTCCAAAAAATCAGGCTTTACACTGGCTGGCCATTATTGGTGACGTACTTTGGTCTGCCTTGGCTTATTTGGGATTCTCGTCAATCTGTTTTATTTGATCTACCAGCCCGAAAATTCCACATTTTTGGTTTAACGTTTTGGCCTCAAGATTTCTTTTTGCTTGCACTTGTACTAATTATTGCGGCCTATGGGCTGTTCATGGTGACTGCAATCGTGGGGAGAGTGTGGTGTGGCTATACATGTCCTCAAACGGTGTGGACAGCCATTTATATGTATCTTGAGCAGTTATTTGAGGGTAGTAGGAATCAACGTATAAAGCGAGACAAAGCACCTTGGAGTATCGAAAAGTTTTATCGGAAAATTTTAAAACACGGTAGTTGGCTATTCGTAGGTTTTTTAACAGCATTTACATTTATAGGTTATTTTTATCCTATCAGGGAGCTAAGCGTCGACCTATGCTACATAAGAGTTAGCGCTTGGCCTGCTTCTTGGATTTTATTTTTTACTCTTGCAACTTATATCAACGCTGGTTGGATGCGCGAGCAGGTTTGTCAATATATGTGCCCCTACGCGCGATTTCAATCTGTCATGTTTGATCATCACACTCTTATCGTATCTTATGACTCTCTTAGAGGAGAAACTCGGGGAGCACGTAAACGGACAAGCAAGAGGATTCATTCCAGTTTGGGAGATTGCATTGATTGTCAACTCTGCGTGCAAGTTTGTCCTACAGGTATTGATATTAGAGATGGACTTCAGTATCAGTGTATAGGCTGCGCCCTTTGTATAGACGCATGTGACTCTGTGATGAATAAAATGGGTTATCCACCTAATTTGATTTCATACACAAGCGAAAGTACCTTAGCTGGCGGAGTAATGCATTGGTTCAGACCAAGAATTGTTGGTTATTTATCAGTATTTATTCTTATGGTGACTTTATTTGCCTACACCTTGGTAAATCGAACTCCTTTAGAGATGACAGTGACGCGAGATCGAGGTGAACTTTTTGTTAAAAATACTAATGGTTATATAGAGAATATTTACACTTTACATATCATTAATATGACAAATGCCACATACCGCTATAATTTAAGTGTTGAGAATTTAGCGAATGCTCAATTGATAGGAAATCGCGAACCCGAGGTTAGAGCTGGAGAAGATTTACATTTTTCTATACGGCTTAAGGTTCCACCAGATACAGCGGCGCCGTTAAATCAGGTAATTTTCTTCAATTTGGAAGCCCAAACCAATATGGAACTTAAAACTAAAGTGGAGTCTCGCTTTATCAGGCCAGAATTATGAAATTAATAAAGGATAACCTTGATGTGTTACCTTGGTATAAGCAGTTCTGGCCATGGTTTATTATTACGCTTCTGGGCTCAGCTGTGGCAGCAAGCTTGGTTACCGTGGCTATTGCGGTAAATAATGCGGATGATTTGGTCGCAGATGACTACTATAAAGTGGGCCTTGCGATAAATCAGCGATTAGAGCGTAGGAAAAAGGCTTCAGAACTAGGGATAAGTGCCAGTCTGGCTTTTTCCCATACTGAAATAATTGTGACGACGAAGAATATTGACCATAACGCTGCTTTAGTTTTAAACCTGACGCATCCTTTCGATGCTAGTAAAGATCTTCAGATATATCTAACGTCAGTATCTCGTGATGAGTTTGTTGGAAACGTCGAGCATTTTGATAATACTCGTTGGCTGTGGTCTTTAGAAGATCTAAAAAAATCAAATTGGCTAGTTAATGGTCAAGTCCAAGAGAGTAGTCTTCAGTAATGGCTATTTCTTCTCTTATCCCCTCACCGTCAATAGATTGTGATCAACCGACAGAGTGCTTTCATTGTGGAGAAAAACTAGATGTCGGTTTAACTTTCCAAACAGTCATTGGAGGAAAAAAGAGGAGCATGTGCTGCCCAGGCTGTTTGGCAGTGGCAGAAATGATTGCGACTCATGGTATGGAAGCTTTTTACGATCGTCGAACGCATTATGCAACGCCTCCAGATCTAGAATTATTAGACTCGAAATTCGCAGGTTATGACGATCCAACGATTCGAGAATCCCTAATAAATGAAGTTTTCGAGGATTCCGAGCGAATTAAATTATTAATTACAGGTATGACCTGTGCAGCTTGCTCCTGGTTGATAGAGAAACAAGTTTTGCAATTAAGTGATGTCAGGGCCGCCTTAGTACAGCTAGGCGATGCAAGTCTAACAGTAGATATTTGCCCTAACGCTCCATTATCGAATGTGATGAGAGCGGTCGCTAGCCTAGGTTATGAAGTCCAACCATTTACAACATCTGAGCGAAACACGATTCTTTTTGAAGAGAATAAAAGACTTCTCACACAACTTTCCGTCGCTGGTTTGGGAATGATGCAGGTGGGTATGTTTGCAATTGCATTGCATGCAGGAGATATCCAAGGCATGGACTCCAATTATGTGCAACTTATGAGATGGGTGAGTCTACCTATTGCTATGTTCGTTGTGTCTTTTAGCGCACGAGATTTTTTTATTAGCGCTTGGCGGCATCTTCGTGTTGGTGCCCTAGTGATGGACCTTCCGATCGCTGTTGCAATAGCAACAGCAACCTTAGCCTCTATTTATGCTACGTTCACTTCCAGCGGCACAGTGTATTTTGATTCCGTCGTGATGGTTACTTTTTTCCTATTAATTGCACGCTATTTTGAGCAACGAAATCGGTTTAAAAATAGTCAATTACTCCAGCAAACACACGATAACTTACCCTTGTTAGCATCACGCATTATTTTGGATGAGATCCATCTCGTTCCAACACAACAGATTGTGGCTAATGATCGACTTCGTATCTTTCACGGGGATATTATTCCAGTGGATGGTGAACTTTTGTCTGGTGAAACTGAAGTAGATGAGAGTATTTTTACCGGAGAATCTCTCCCGAGAACTGTCAGAGTTGGAGAGCTACTTTTCGCCGGAACATGCAATCTCTCTAAATCAGTCGATATAAGGGTAACTAACACAGTTGGTTTAACTCGATTTGATGCGCTTCAATCAGCTGTGGCTTCGGCTGAGACCAAGAAACCTAGAATAGCAAAAATGGCAGATGCCATTGCCAGTTATTTCGTAGCAATAGTCCTTTTGCTGTCATTGACGTCGGGATTAATCTGGTGGTGGATTGATGCTTCAAACAGTTTTTGGATTGCTTTATCAGTATTAGTTGTGAGCTGCCCCTGTGCACTAGGGTTAGCTACCCCCACTGTGCTGACTAGTGCAGCGTCAAGGCTTCAATATATGGGTGGCTTAATTCGTAGCGAAAATGCTATGGAGGAGTTAAGTAGGATTGACTATGCAATTTTTGACAAAACAGGAACACTCACAGATGGTGATTTCGAGTGTGTTGAGATTAAGCCAACGAGCAATTTCTCTGCGAATGACTGCTATTTGTATGCATGTGCACTACAAAAATATTCACGGCATCCTATATCTTCGGCTTTCAGGCATGACTCAGGCACGTCAAAAAATCAGCCCTCAAATGAGATGGTAGATTTTATAGGTAACATTGCTCGAAGCGATGACGCCAACTGTCCAGTTTATGTGACTGGTATGGGCCTGACTTTTAAGGACAATGGAATTGAATATCGTTTAGGCCAGTCTCAATTTATTGAGGAGTGCGTTGGAGATGTGACCTTACCTGACTCTTCAATGCACTGGATAGTTCTTTCAAGAGGAAAAAATATACTGTGTTTTTTTGGAGTTCGCGACAGACTTCGTCCTAATGCGTGCCAAATGATTTCTTATTTTAAGAATAACAATATCAAAACTATGATCCTCACTGGAGATTCGAGTCAACAAGCGCGCTTGGTAGCACAATCTTTAAACGTCCATAGCGCAGAGTTTGGCTTATCGCCTGAGGACAAACTTGGGATAGTGATGGATTTGCAGCAGCGAGGACATCAGGTATTAATGGTAGGCGATGGTGCTAATGATGGACCGGTGCTCTTACACTCCACTGTAGGAGTTGCTGTGGCGGATGCGACTGATATCGCAAGAGTAAAGGCTGACATCGTATTTACCAACAGTGATTTACTTTGTATAGAAAAAACCCATAGATTAGCGATAAAGGCACGCGGTAAGATCCTACAGAATTTTGGATGGGCAATATCCTATAATTTTTTCGCGATACCTATGGCAGCTTTGGGTTATGTGCAGCCATGGGCTGCGGCGTTAGGCATGTCGCTGAGTTCTTTGGTGGTCGTATTAAATTCAATGCGATTGAATCATGTGAATTTAGAAAATCGGGATATCTGATGGAAGTTCTTTATTTTTTAATACCAATAGCCCTGATATTTTGCGTAGTGACGTTGAAATTGATTTTTTGGGCCATCCAATCAGGTCAATATGATGATCTAGATCGTCATGCACATATTATTTTTGAAGAAGATCAATCAAAGAATGATTCATACAGGGATGGTAGTGGAAATGAGTGAAGTATTAGCAGCCATATTTTTAGGGTTGGCCGGGTCGGGTCATTGTCTTGGAATGTGTGGAGGGATTTCGACTGCAATCGGTGTTGGCACCGGTGGATCTCAAAGCAAAACTCGTATGGTCTCTTACCATTTTGGTCGAATTTTGAGTTATGGTTTTTTAGGAGCTGCGATGGGAGCGGCCGCTGGAGTTATTGATTTACCATTTTGGCGCATCGGTCTGCGTTATGCAGCTGGTATCATGTTGATTGCAATGGGTTTGTATACCTTAAATTGGTGGAGAGGGCTGGTTTATCTTGAGCGGGCAGGAAAGATATTATGGAATCCGGTTCAACAACTCGCTAGACCACTTTTACCCGCAAATAGTCCTCTGCAAGCAATGGGCTTAGGAGCGGTTTGGGGGTTTCTACCTTGTGGCCTTGTATACAGTGCTTTGACATGGTCAGCGATGCACGGGGATGCAATCAAAGGAGCCTATTTGATGGGATTATTTGGTTTGGGTACCTTACCCGTGATGTTGACAGCTAGTATAGGAGCACATTGGATGACTTCAGTATTAAAAGCATCTTGGTTCAGCTCTTCAGTGGGATTAATGTTAATAGCTTGGGGTGTTTTTAATATTTTAATGATTAGCAATCATCATTGAGTGGTTGGAAAAAAAAGGGCCCCGTTAGACGGGGCCAATTAGTGTTACGGGAATGGAACACTATAATGACAACCTAAATACTTGCATTTCATCTCGACTCTCAAAGTCAACTAGTCTTCTTAATAGCTAGTAGGGGAGTTATTTGGAAATTTCATGTCGAGCCTTGAGTTAGCTTCAAGATTAAAGCATTGAGGAAAGGGAGTGTTTGATTTGTATCAATCAACTTGCCTTTAAGGTATTACTTTTTTGAATCCAGTACGCAGATTCGTTTGGTGATATCTAGATTTGAATGGTCATTGTCAGCCAGATTTTCTCAGTATCTACCTTGTTGAATATTAGATCTCCCGCTTTGTAGGATGCGTACTTCACACCAACATTAAAACGTCCTAATTTTTTTGTTCCAGACAGAGCAAATTCACTTCCAAGATCACTAAAGCCACCTTGTGCTAGCCGATCAGACTTGAACTGATGCATCATAGTTTTGATTTTTACACCCTTAATTGTACTAGTGAAAGATAGGAATAAATCACTGATTCCTTCCTTTGGCGTCACCAAGAATTGATCAGTCCAGCCTTGAAATTTATGTAAGGTGGCTAGGGGTGTGATAAAGGATGCCAGTGCTTTGTCCGAGCCTAGATTTTCATAACCAATACTGAAGACTCCAGTAGTTTCGGTGAAAGAGACCACGGCTCGTTTATAACTGGCATGGTAATCGAGCAGGTTATTACCTGCGCTTTTTTGGTAAGCATACTCGGCGATATAATCGAGTGGACCCAGAGAATGAGTGAGATTGAGCCCGTAGGTGTTGGTAGAAAAACGGGAAACTTGCTTGTTGTTTATCAAGTATGCGTAGGCTGTGAACTTACCGATCGGAGAATCAGGTGCCTTGATATTTAATAAATTGGTACTGTTTTGATGTTTTCCATTAACCGACTTGTCACCAAAAATACGATTAACTTGATCTATATGGGCATAGTAAACACTGAGGTCCTGCGGTCCTTGGTACTTTAATGAAAAAGCATCGTAGGTTTGTTCATTCTGACGAAACCCCACCCCTCCTATAAATCTTTGGTTGTCCAATAGGATTCTCTGTCTGCCAAATTTAAGTTGAGTAGAGCTAGATTTGTAGCCTATCCATGCTTGATTGAGATCAGACCCTGCAGGGTCAACAATTTTTGCATATGAGGACTTTCCATTAATAGTATCGTTATAGTTATCTATTCCTAGAACAGATATTTGGTCAATTTCGACTAATCCACTGAAACCATTTTCTTGACCAAATTTGAAATTGATTCGACTTCTTAATGTCAAAGCTTGAGCATCTTGAGTACTATTTTCTTCAACTGATACATCTTCATAACGTAATCGAAAGTTAACGTGAGTATCTGTGCTGAACGTCTCTTGATTTGTGGTTGTCGAAGAAACTTTAAACGGGACTAACAGCAATGATAAGAAGAACGTAATTTTAAATCTCATATTTTCAACCCTGCGAGGTGATGAAGTAAAACCTAGTACTGTTTTTGACGAACGATTTGATATCTTCGCCCTAGATACCAAATAGGTGCACTGATAATGTGAGTCAGCCGAGTGAATGGGAATACTAAAATGATACTGACACCAAAAAAGACATGTAACTTATAGATCAAATGGACTGGGCTAATGGCTAAAGCAGCCTCACTTGGTCGCAGGGTAACGATACTTTGGGCCCAATTAGCTAGCATCACCATCACTGATCCATCCATATGACTTGTGGATACGACAATAGTGGCAAGACCCAATAGGAGTTGAATGTAGAGCAGGATTAGAATTCCAATGTCGCTGAAGCTACTGGTGGCACGAACTCTAGGATCTGTCAGTCTACGGTAGATAAGCATTGTCAGGCCAATAAAACAGATGATGCCAAATATACCCCCAGAGACCATGGCTACCAGTTGTTTAGTGGGGGTTGAAATAAAATGATGATAGATAGATTCTGGAGTCAATAAACCTACAAAATGACCAGCAAGAATAAAAATAATGCCAATGTGGAAACAATTACTCGCTACTACCATCCCTTTGGATCGCATAAGTTGGCTTGATCCAGCTCGCCAAGTGTATTGCTCTCTGTCAAACCTTATCCAGCATCCAATGACACATATGGCCAGTGCTAAGTAAGGATACAATGCAAAAATGATAAAATTTAAATCCATATTCATGATAGTGCCTTATTAATTAAAAGGTTTGTGAAGCGGCTGCATCGACCCATTTGAGAGGCTGTTCGGAGACTCTTTGCGGATTATTACTTTGATTACACTCGTTGTCAGGGCTGCCGAAAGTTACAGCTGTTTCTTCCCATTCTTTGTCTAGGGCCTCCGGCGTGTTATCAGGTTTTTCCTGGTCTACTTTGTCTCGCATTTCATTCAGCAATGATTGTTGGCCAGCGATGATTAACAATGACTCCATCACTACTCCATAGTTTGGCTCGCGTTCGTAGAGACGCGCGCAGAGAATTGCGATGATATGAGCAACATCAGCTAACCATTCACGTGCTTCCATATTAGGTCGATTAGATAAGTATTCTAAAAATAGAGGCAGATAGTCGGGGAGTTCTAAAGCATCGAGATCAAACCCATGCTCTGAGTAAACATTCATTAAATCGACCATAGCTTGGCCACGATCTCTTGACTCCCCATGAACATGTTCAAAAAGATGGAGAGATAAAGAACGTCCTTGATCAAAAAGTAAGCCGTAGCTTTCTTGTGATTCCATTAATTCTTTATCAAAAATACTTTCCACTGCTGCGGTAAGTTTGCTCCTCATTTGTGGCGGTAGTTCTTGGCTACTATCGATTTCTAACCGTAACTCATGAGAGTGTTGTTGAACTTGCTCATTAGGGTAGTCTAGGAGATGAGCTAAAACTTTGAGTATTTTCATATTTATTTCTGCCAAATTTGAACTGAGGAAATAATGTCTTTGCGGTTAGTTTTCTTAGCACCAAACATATTGACATCGCTATTCCCATCACTGCAGCCATTACCAAAGCTGAAGCCACATCCATTAGCCTCAGCTTGAGCGTATTTCAAGGCTTCTTCTCGATGAGCGGTAGGAACAACAAATCGATCTTCATAATTTGCTATAGCTAGGTATCGATACATTTCTTCAACCTGAGATTCACTAAGGCCAACATCGTCCAAAACTGAATAATCTTTCTCGCCATCCACGTGTTCGGCTCGTTTGTATGATCGCATAGCTAAAAGTCGTTTTAACGCTGTTCTCACGGGCTCTTCATCGCCCGCGCTAAGCATGTTGGCGAGATATTTTATAGGTATCCGTAATGAATCTACGTCAGGAATCACCTTATCATTTCCTATGACAGAGCTTGGTATAGTTCCATTGTCAGCTGCACTTTGAATAGGGGAGAGAGGGGGAACATACCAAACCATCGGCATTGTCCTGTATTCCGGATGCAGGGGCAGTGCAAGCTTCCAATCTACTGCTAGTTTGTAGACCGGAGAATTTTTGGCCGACTCGATCACAGAGTCTGGAATTCCGTCCTTTTTAGCTTGCTTTTGTACTTCAGGATCGTTGGGGTCAAGAAATACAGATAGTTGCTCTTGATACAGATCCGTCTCTGATTCGGTGGCTGCTACTTCTGCAATTCTATCAGCATCATAAAGTAGGACGCCGAGGTATCTAATACGTCCAACACAAGTTTCGGAACATACTGTGGGCATACCGGCTTCGATACGAGGAAAGCAAAAAATACATTTCTCTGATTTTCCACTTTTCCAGTTAAAGTAAATCTTCTTATAAGGACACCCGCTGACACACATACGCCAGCCCCGACACTTATCCTGGTCAATTAGTACTATGCCATCCTCTTCTCTTTTATATATCGCTCCGCTCGGACATACCGCGACGCATGCCGGATTGAGGCAGTGCTCACAAAGACGAGGCATATACATCATGAAAGTATTTTCATATTCTCCATAAATTTGTTTTTCAATTTGATCAAAGTTCTTATCTTTACTTCTTTTTTCAAATTCGCCACCGAGAATTTCTTCCCAATTTGGTCCCGTTTCTATTTTTTCCATACGTTTCCCACTCATTAGTGAACGCGGTCTCGCAGTGGGTTGATGTTTGCTTTGTTTCGCAGAATGAAGATGTTGATAGTCAAATGTGAACGGCTCATAGTAGTCGTCAATTTGAGGCATGTGTGGATTGGCAAAAATTTTGGTTAGTGTGGTGATCTTTCCACCCAATTTTGGTACTAGCTTACCTTTTTTGGTTCGTTCCCAGCCACCTTTCCACTGGTCTTGGTCTTCCCAGTTATTTGGATATCCTACTCCAGGTTTAGACTCTACATTATTAAACCAGGCGTACTCCATACCTTCGCGCGAGGTCCATACATTTTTGCAAGTGATGGAGCAGGTATGACATCCAATACATTTGTCTAAATTTAGAACCATGCCAATTTGTGAACGAATTTTCATATAAGCTCCTTAAATAGTATCTGGTAGTGGTTGAGGGAGATCATCTCCATATGGATCATCAAGCCAGTCCACTTTTTCCATCTTGCGCACAACAACCATTTCGTCTCGGTTGCAACCTACAGTTCCGTAGTAGTTGAAACCCCAAGATTGATGAGCATATCCGCCGATCATATGTGTGGGTTTCATCACTACGCGTGTTACAGAATTATGGTGGCCTCCGCGCGTTCCTGTCAGGGAGGAGCCGGGTACATTAACTATTCTCTCTTGTGCGTGATACATCATAACCATGCCAGGTTTGACGCGTTGGCTAACCACTGCACGACAGGCGATTGCCCCATTTGCATTGAATACATCGAGCCAATCGTTATCTTCGATATCTACGCTTTTAGCATCTTCCTCATTAAGCCAAACAATAGGTCCCCCTCTAGATAATGTCAGCATCAATAGGTTGTCAGAGTAAGTACTATGAATTCCCCATTTTTGGTGAGGAGTAATCCAATTTAGTACTATTTCCTTGTTTCCATTTGATTTAGCACCCTTCATTAACTCGACAGTGCGTGTTTTGATGGGAGGTCTGTAAGCGACCATTTGTTCACCGAACGCTTGCATCCACTGATGATCTTGATAAAACTGCTGTCTTCCAGTAATGGTTCTCCAAGGAATCAATTCGTGGACATTGGTATAGCCAGCGTTATAACTCACGTGCTCATCTTCCAAGCCAGACCAGGTAGGTGACGAGATAATTTTGCGTGGCTGGGCTTGAATATCTCGGAAACGTATCTTTTCGTCGTGTTTCGGTCTAGCCAAGTGAGTGTGATCTCTGCCAGTGATTTTACTTAATGCTGACCACGCCTTTACCGCGACATTCCCGTTGGTCTCTGGGGCAAGGCTCAATACAACCTCGGCTGCATCGATAGCCGTTTCGATTTTTGGCTGTCCTTTGGCGATTCCTTCCTCGGTAACGGTATAATTTAATCCTCGAAGTAGTTCAACTTCTTCATCTGTTTTCCATCCAATTCCCTTACCGCCGTTACCTAAACTTTCAAGCGATGGGCCTAGAGAAGTAAATTTTTTGTAGATAGCGGGATAGTCTCGCTCAACAACAACGATATTCGGTGCGGTTTCGCCAGGAATAAAGTCACACTCACCCTTTCGCCAATCGGCAACGTCGAACGGCTGAGCCATCTCAGATGGCGTATCGTGAAGTATTGGTACGGTCACGATATCCTTCTCTACGCCAATATTTCCCTCTGCAATCTCTGAAAACTTCTTGGCAAGCCCTTTGTAAATGTCCCAATCAGAGCGAGCCTCCCATGCTGGATCGGTAGCTTTAGATAGTGGATGTATAAATGGGTGCATGTCCGAGGTATTTAAATCATCTTTCTCGTACCAACATGCAGTAGGTAGGACGATGTCAGAATATAAACATGTTGAGGACATCCTGAAATCCAGTGTGATCACTAGATCTAGCTTTCCTTCTGCCCCAGAATCTACCCAGTTAACCTCTTCAGGGATAAGACCATCTGTGTGCCCATTGTCTTCGTTCATCACTCCGTTTTTCGTACCCAAGAGATACTTCAGCATGTACTCATGCCCTTTACCTGAAGAGCCTAATAAGTTTGAGCGCCAAACGAATAAATTCCGTGGATAGTTGGCTGGATCCTCAGGAGATTCACAAGCGAACTTTAAAGTCCCCGCCTTGAGTTGTTCAATTACATAGTCTTTTGGGTCTACACCAGCGGCCTCGGCTTCTCGGCTTAATTCAAGTGGATTACGATCTAGTTGGGGTGCGCTCGGAAGCCAACCCATCCGTTCCGCTCTGATATTGTAATCTAGGATATGTTCAGGATATTCAGTCTTTTCCACCAGAGGAGATAGGACATCGTGCATATTGACTTTTTCGTGACGCCATTGAGAACTATGGTTATAAAAAAATGATGTTGAGTTCATCTGTCTTGGAGGACGACTCCAATCAAGGCCGAAGGCGAGTGGAAGCCACCCCGTTTGAGGGCGCAATTTCTCTTGTCCTACATAGTGAGCCCATCCACCACCACTTTGACCAACACAACCACACATAATCAACATGTTGATTAAACCACGATAGTTCATATCCATGTGATACCAATGGTTCATTGCTGCTCCGACTATAACCATAGATTTTCCCTTGGTTTTGTCTGCATTATCAGCGAACTCTCGCGCCACCTGGATTACTTTGCTTCGATGCACTCCCGTGATTTTCTCTTGCCATGCGGGGGTATAGGCTACACTCTCATCGTCATAGTTTTCTGCAATATTTGATCCACCTAATCCTCTGTCAATGGAGTAATTGGCCAGTGTTAGATCATAAACAGTGGCTACTTTAGTTTTAGTTCCATCCGCCAGTGTTATTTCTTGATAGGGAATATTTCTAAACTGAACCTCTTCTCCCTCTTGATGTTCCCAATGTTCATTCTCTTCATGGGCGAAGTAGGGCAAAGCAACCGATACGGAATTTTTTTCATCAGAAATTAGCGATAGTTGTAACTTAGTATTTTCACCGTGAGTTCCCTCTCTGGCTTCGATATTCCATTTACCACTCTCATCCCAACGATAACCTATTGAACCATGAGGAGAGACTAACTCTTTGGTGTTTTCATCTAGTGCAATTGTTTTCCATTGGGGATTATCATCTTGGCCAATATTGTCAAATAGATCACTAGCACGTAGGAAACGAGTTGGCTTAAATCCACCATTATATTCATCGAGTTTTACTAACATGGGCATGTCAGAGTAACGACGAACATAATCAACGAAGTATTTACTTGGATTGTCTACATGGAATTCCTTGAGTATCACATGGCCAAATGCCATTGCTAGAGCAGCATCTGTACCTTGCTTAGGATTGAGCCACAAATCAGCCAGCTTCGCCGCTTCAGAGTAATCTGGTGTGATGACAACGCCCTTGGCTCCTTTATATCTCACTTCAGTAAAAAAGTGAGCGTCTGGAGTTCTTGTTTGTGGTACGTTGGAACCCCAAACTAGAAGATAGTTAGAGTTATACCAGTCTGCGGATTCAGGAACGTCTGTCTGCTCACCCCAAGTCATCGGTGAGGCAGGTGGTAAATCACAATACCAATCATAAAAACTCATACATACGCCACCGATTAGAGATAGATAGCGCGATCCTGCTGCATAAGAGACCATTGACATCGCAGGAATAGGAGAGAATCCAATGATACGATCTGGACCGTGTTTTTTTGCAGTATAAATATTTGAGCTAGCTATTATTTCATTGACTTCGTCCCAGCTAGAGCGAACAAAGCCTCCCATGCCTCGAGCTGATTTGTAGGATGTAGCTCGTACAGGATCCTCAACAATTGCAGCCCAAGCATCGACAGGATTCTTAAATTCTAGGCGGAGTTCTCTCCAAAGCTTTAGTAAAGGTTTTCTTACCTTGGGGTATTTCAAACGATTTGCGCTATAGAGATACCACGAATAGCTTGCTCCGCGAGGACACCCTCGAGGTTCATGATTTGGAAGGTCTGAGCGAGTACGAGGGTAATCAGTTTGTTGAGTTTCCCATGTTACTAACCCATTCTTGACGTAGATTTTCCAACTACATGACCCAGTACAGTTGACGCCATGGGTGGATCTGACAATTTTGTCATGTTGCCAGCGTTGGCGATAGCCATCTTCCCATTCGCGAGACTCGTTGGTGACCTCACCATGTCCATCGGCGAACTCTCCGACTTTCTTTTTAAAAAATTGTAATCTATCCAAAAAGTGACTCATGAATATTCTCTCCTTAAATCATCATAGCTAGCGTTATTTGTAAGTTTATGGATTCCAAAATTCGGCATCTTTGCGCAAATAAAACCACCAATTGAGAAAGATGCATATAACGTAAAATACAGAGAATCCATAAAGAGCTACTTCAGGAGTAGTGGCCTGTATTTGTTCGCCGAATACCTTTGGTATGTAGAATGCGCCATACGCGGCAATGGCAGATGTCCAGCCTAATACAGGGCCAGCCTGTTCTTTGCTGAAAACCATAGCAATACTTCTAAACGTAGAGCCATTGCCGATCCCGGTTGCCGCAAATAGAACCAAAAATAATAAGAAAAAAGGAATAAAGTATTCTTCTGGAGATGCTGAGCTGTAAGCTGCTTTCATGAAGTACGCTACACCTAGTGCGCTAGCTATCATCACAAATGAACAGACTTGAGTAACTTTGGCGCCGCCAAACTTATCAGCTATCCAGCCTCCTAATGGACGAATCAATGCGCCTATAAAGGGACCCATCCATGCAAACATTAAAGCGCTCGGACCATTAGAGTTAATGGTATCGTGCGTTAATACTCCGTCACTACCCGCAATATGGCTATATCCAAAAATTACCTTTATAGCTAGCGGGAAGGCAGCAGAGAAACCAATGAAAGAACCAAAAGTCATTGTATAAATGACGCTCATAACCCAAGTGTGCTTGTTGTTAAAAATTTGATACTGATGTTGAAGGCTTGGTCCAATTTGTCCGGGCAATAGTTTTAGTAGAAAAACCGTAGAAGCAATCACAGCGAAAAGCACGATTTCTTTTGGAACATTGAGTCCTGAACCGTTTGCACTAGCAGGAAGTATCAGCCAAAGTCCGATCGCTGCTGTCATGAACCCAATGAGCAGCATCCCAATAATTATTGAAAAACTGACCATAGGATTAGGAATATTAGGTGAAACCTCTTTGGTACGGATATTGTTCATGCCAAACCAAGACAGAAAGGCGAGAGGTATCAAAATTAAAAGCCAAATAAATCCAGAGTTTTGAATCCATGTTAGGCTTCCCGAAGGTATTTTACCGATTAATGTTCCTGAGGTTTGCTGAAGTATCATAGAATCTCCGCCAAGCACACCAAATACGCCGAATGACATCATCAATGGTACTAAGATCTGCATTGCCGTAACGCCAAAGTTCCCTAAACCCGCATTTAATCCTAAGGCTAAACCTTGCTGATTTTTAGGGTAAAAGAAACTTATATTGGACATGCTGGATGCAAAATTACCGCCACCGATACCAGACAAAAGTGCAAGAGCTTGAAATACCCAGAGGGGAGTGGTTTGATCTTGAAGAGCCAACCCAGTGCCTAGTGCAGGAATAATAAGGAGAGCCGTAGTAAGGAAAATTGTATTGCGACCTCCACATAAACGGATAAAAAAACTACTTGGAATTCGCAGCGTCGCACCGGTGAGTCCAGCAATGGCCATCAAGGTAAATAGTTCAGATTTTTCAAATGGGAACCCTAGATTTAGCATTTGGACAGTGATAACACCCCAGTAAAGCCATATAGCAAAGCCACATAACAAACTTGGTATGGACAGCCATAGATTCCGTTTGGCAATTTTGTTACCAGTGGTTTCCCAAAATTTCTCGTCCTCAACATTCCAATGTTCTATGTCAGACATTTAATTTTCTCCCAGATTAAATAATCATTAGTGCGCTAAATAAGTTGGTATGCCTCGATTTAGGTAAAGTTTTCTGTCAGCTCTAATCCGCTTTTTTGACGCATATTTCTTATCGATATATGCATCATGATCATGCATAGAGCGACGACACCAAATAGCAGCATGAAACAAGAAGTCCTTATATCTAAGAAATCTGAAGCCAGTCCAAAAAGAATGGGTAGTACAAATCCTCCAAGTCCCCCAATTACGCCAACCAGACCTCCCACTGAACCCATATTGTTTGGGTAGTAGTCATGAATAATTCGATAAACGCTTGCTTTTCCGATACCTTGAGCAATCCCAATAACAAAAATTAAAAATGTAAAAAACCAGATATTTGATCCAATGTAGAATGTGTGATCCCCGGAGATCCCATGAACGATATATGTGGTTTGTGGATATGAAACTAAAAATAGACAAATCAGAGAGACCCAAAATACCAACCAGTTAACATGACGCGCTCCATATTTGTCTGACAGCCACCCACCGAAGGCTCGGATCAAACCTGATGGTAGTGTGAAGCACATGGTGATTAGGGATGCTGTCTTGAGGTCGAGGCCATACTCACCAACGTAGTATTTCGGAAGCCAAAGCGCCAGGGCAACAAACCCCCCAAAAACAAAAAAGTAGTAGATACCAAACCGCCATACTCTCATTTCCTTTAGAGGCGCGAGCTGGTCGGCAAGCCTAAAATGGGTACCCGTGCGATCTCGCTCCAACTGCTTGGGATCAGGGAAAGTAAAAAGCCAAAAAATGATAGCCATACAAATCATGGCCAAAGAGTAAATTTGAGGCACCATTCTCCATCCAAAACTTACAACAATTAGTGGAGCCACTAAATTTGTTATGGCAGCACCGGCATTACCTGCACCAAAAATACCCATTGCCGTGCCTTGACGTCTATGCTCGAACCATGCTGATGTGTAGGTTATTCCAATAGCGAATGAACCACCGGCAAGGCCTACAAATAGGCCGATTACTAGGTAATGCCAGTATTGGTCTGCGAAAGCAAGCCCATAGGTTGGGAGAGCTACTAGAAGCATTTGAATAAAAAATACGATCCTGCCACCGAATCGATCCGTCATAATACCCAAGGGTAATCGAGATATAGACCCAGTGAGGATTGGGGTGGCGACTAGCAAGCCAAATTGAGTATCAGAAAGACTTAGTTCTTGCTTGATTTTGATTCCGATAATGGAAAACATTGTCCAAACAGCAAAATTACACGCAAATGCCAATGTATTCATTGATAATACAGACCATTGCTTTTGGACAAGAGTTGCCATGGAAACTTGAACGACCTTTTGTTCGAATTATTCGTGAGTGAGTAATTTACAGCGGATAGAACGTTAGTTAATTGACATATATCAAGGTGATGGTAAAAAGCTACAATTTATCGAAGATCATTTTGCAATGTCACTCGAATTACAGCTTTATACAATTTTTGAAAAACATAAATGACTCTGGTGTAGAGAAAGACCCCGATACCTCCCGAGATACTAAGTGATTTAAGGTCCTCTATCGTCGCATTTTGAGTAACTGATCGGATGAGTACATGGACGAAACGCTACGTCCTAACTGCATCATATGAACTTGATCAGGTCCATCAGCCAGTCGGATAGCTCGGGCCATTTGGTAAGCTTCAGCTAAGCGATAATCTTGGCTGAGTCCAGCGGCTCCATGAATTTGAATCGCTCTATCAATAACCTTACATGCCATTTGGGGCGCAACTATCTTGATCATAGAGATTAAATTTTTAGCGCCTTTGTTCCCTAATTGATCCATCTGAGCGGCCGCTTTTAGTGTGAGTAATCTAGCTTGCTCAATCTCACAATGAGACTGTGCTATGCTTTCTCGTATAGATCCATGAGAACTCAATCTCTGTCCAAATGCAATTCTTTGCTCCGCTCTCACACAGGCGGCCTCAAGTGCGGATTGTGCAGCGCCTACCAGTCGCATGCAGTGATGGATCCTTCCAGGGCCTAGGCGACCTTGAGCAATTTGAAAGCCGCATCCTTCCCCTAAAATGATATTTTCACAGGGAACTTTCACATTTTGAAATAATACTTCAGCGTGACCTTCTGGTGCATCATCATTTCCAAAAACCTTCATCGGCC
>Ga0206677_10000980_pt1 | contig 26913 bp, 30 predicted proteins | sample M130m12015metaG_FD_155475 | JGI IMG/M metagenome (GOLD analysis project Ga0206677, IMG submission 155475) | Ammonia-oxidizing marine archaeal communities from Monterey Bay, California, United States - M1 30m 12015 | ecosystem: Environmental > Aquatic > Marine > Intertidal zone | place: USA...
GTACAATGACAGTTGACCAAGACAGATCGTCACCAGCGTCGAGGGACACGTAGACGATAGCTTCTCCAGTTCCTGAGGAGAGGGCTGTTCCCGCGTCGTTGACTGTAAAGTCATACATCGAGAAATCTCCACTCAGATAGGTGAGTTGTCCAAGGTCGACTCCCGATAAGAGAGAACAATCACTTGCAATATGAATCAATACCGAAGCCTGCCCATTTGCTGAATAAGCACTTGCTGCAATTGACGTCACAAATTTATCATTTGTAAGATTTGAAAAATACGAAATGGGAATGAAAAGAGTTGTTGACCCTCTTGAAACATTATTGTAAACATCCCCTGAGCCATCGAGGTCGAGATCATATTCAAATGTCAGATTTTGAGCATCAACAGAATAGATTGCGTGATACAGAGTTGCATTTACACCAAGAATTGTATCCATTATGGAACCATTTGCGAGTTGCGTTGTCTGCGTATAGATTTCAAGATTAGTGCAGTCGTTCAGAACATCGATTAAAATTACATCATTTTGAGGAGTTGTTGATGTCTCAGAAGTAGAATTATCTAAACAACCTGCTAGAGAAAGAGAAATTAGGACCGAAATTACAAGAATCGTCTTTTTTGTCATAGAACTCGTATCACTATTGAGTATTTTATTCGTTCCCCGAATTGAAATCTCTTTACACAAAGCCTGTGTGAGAGAAGCATGGACGGAAAAGATTCTCTAACACAAACAATGGAAATTGTTGATGCTTTTACTTCACAAAGAGATTGGGATCAATTCCATACAGTCAAGAATTTAATTTCCTCTATTTCGATAGAAGCCGCTGAATTATCTGAAACAGTTCAATGGTCAAATCCATCTAAGGAAGAAGTACTTGCTGATTCCAAATTAGTTGAAGCGATGAGTCATGAACTCGCAGATGTCATGGTCTATTGCCTGCGTTTATGTTCTGTTTTGAATCAAGATCCAATTCAAATCATGCATGAGAAAATTAAACTCAATGCGGACAAATACCCTATTGAAAAGGTCAAAGGCAGTTCCAAGAAGTACTCGGATTACGATTAATCCGACACTGGAAGAATCTGTATGATCTCTTCTATGGGTTGGTCGAGGAATCAACTTCCACAAGAGAAGCAATCATCAGGAGTATCGAGACTGCAAGCAATCGCTTCCATGGTGCTAATTTCTTCAGCACGTTCTGCAAGCCCATTGACGACTGAATCGCCCTTTACCTTACTTTCAACTGTGAATTGAATTGCATCAGCAGCAGCCTTTGTTCGCAGATAATACATACCTGTCTTGAGTCCTGCTTTCCATCCGTAGAAGTGCATTGAACTGACCTTTGCAGCGTTTGCATCAACCATGTGAATATTCAACGATTGACTTTGATCAATGTAAGCTCCACGGTCAGCAGCCATGTCCAAAACATGCTTTTGCTTAATTTCCCATGTCGTCTTGTAAAGTTCCTTGATTGAATCTGGAATTCCAGCGATATTCTGAATTGAACCCTTGTGACGAAGGATTTCATCCTTAAGTTCCATATTCCACAAATCTGCACCGATCAAATCATTGACAAGATGCTTGTTAAGAACAATAAACTCACCAGAAAGGGTTCTGCGTACATAGAGGTTTGACGTAAATGCCTCAAAGCATTCGTTGTTTCCGAGAATCTGTGACGTGGATGCTGTAGGCATAGGTGCGAGAAGCAATGAATTTCGCATTCCTTTTTCAACAATTTCTGCCTTGAGCGAGTCCCAGTCCCAGCGGCCTGAATGTTCATTCATACCCCAAAGATCGAATTGAAGCAATCCTTGAGAAGCAGGCGACCCCTCAAATGTTGAGTAAGCACCTTCTGCGACTGCTGCATCCTTGGATGCAGAGCAAGCAGCGTAGTAGATTGTCTCAAAAATTTCTTTGTTGAGAGCACGGGCTTCTGGACTTTCAAAAGCCATACCGAGCATAGCAAACGTATCTGCTAAGCCTTGAACACCAAGTCCGATAGGTCGATGGCGCATGTTTGAATTACGAGCTTCTTCAACAGGATAGAAATTCACATCGATAACTCGGTTGAGGTTACCAGTAGCATGGTATGTCACATCGTGCAGAAGTTGGTGGTTGAACGAACCGTTCTCGACGTACTTTGGCAAAGCAATCGATGCAAGGTTACAGACTGCCACTTCATCTGCTGAAGTGTATTCCATGATTTCTGTGCAGAGATTTGAGGAACGGATTGTCCCCAAGTTCTTCTGGTTTGATTTCATGTTAGCAGCATCTTTGTAGAGCATGTAAGGTGTACCGGTTTCAATCTGAGATTCAACAACCTTGTCCCATACTTCACGTGCAGGGACTGTCTTTCGAGCTAGACCTTGCTCCTCGTAGGAATGGTACAGAGCATTGAATTCTTCACCATAAACATCTTGAAGGCCAGGGCATTCATTCGGGCAAAAGAACGACCAATCAGCATTCGCTTCAACACGCTCCATGAAGAGATCTGGCGTCCACAGAGCATAGAACAGGTCTCTTGCTCGCATTTCTTCCTTTCCGTGGTTCTTACGAAGGTCGAGGAATTCAATCAAATCGGGATGCCAAGGTTCGAGGTAAATTGCAATTGAACCCTTACGCTTGCCGCCACCTTGGTCGACGTAACGTGCAGTATCGTTGAAGACACGGAGCATAGGAACGATGCCATTTGATTGACCGTTTGTTCCTTTAATGTAAGATCCCTTCGCACGGATGTGATGAATGGACAGACCGATTCCACCAGCAGACTTTGAAATCAAAGCACATTGCTTGAGTGTATCATAGATACCGTGAAGTGAATCATCTTGCATTGTCAGGAGGAAACAGGACGACATCTGAGGTGTCGGTGTTCCAGAGTTGAACAGTGTTGGTGTTGCGTGGGTAAAGTAACCATTTGACATGAGGTCATAGGTTTCGAGAGCCTTTGCGATGTTGTTATGATGGATTCCAACAGAGACTCGTAGGAGCATATGTTGCGGTCGCTCTGCTATCTCACCGTTGAGTTTGAGCAGGTATGAGCGCTCAAGAGTTTTGAATCCGAAATAATCGTAATTGTAATCACGAGTATAATCGATGTGGTTGTTGAGTACATCAGCGTTCTCCATAATGATATCATAAACTTCTTCAGAGATTAACGGAGCATGCTTCTTACTCTCTGGGTCAATGTATTCTCGCAAATCAGTAATGACATCTGTAAAGGTGTCTTTTGTTGAACGGTGGAGATCATCAACACATATTCGTGCAGCAAGCTTACTGTAATCAGGATGATGAGAAACCAGAGAGGCAGCGGTTTCAGCAGCAAGTTGATCGAGTTCACGAGTTGTTACTCCATCATAGAGTCCTTCAATTGTCAGTTTAGTCAGATGTGCTGGGTCAATCCAGTTAGGATCTAATCCATCGGATAAAATCCTCAACTTATCTAAAATCGCATCAAATCGTACGTCTTCTCTCTCACCTTTTCGGTTCACTACTTGCATTGTCATTTTTCTTCCTCTCCTGTTTTTACTGTTCGTGCGTATGTTCCTTTGTTCGCGGTCGGTTCAAAAGTCTTCGTCCATGGAAAACCGCTGTTGGACACTTCCGAGGGATGCTCCATCAAGAACACCCGACTTCTGGTATTCGCCAACACGCTTTTCGAAGAAATTGGTTTTTCCTTGCATAGAAATCATTTCCATCCATGGGAAGGGGTTACTTGCATCATAGAGTTTAGATGCTCCAAGTGAAACAAGTAAGCGATCTGCAACAAACTGAATGTATTGCTTCATGAGATCTTCATTCATTCCAATCAGGTTAACAGGCAGTGCGCTTGTCACGAATTCAATTTCAATTTCAACTGCTTCCGCAATGATACGATGAATAATGTTCTCAGGTGTAGGACGCTCAAGTTTACTATGAAGAAGACAGGCGAAATCACAGTGAAGCCCTTCATCACGACTAATCAACTCGTTTGAGAAGGTCAATCCTGGCATGAGCCCTCGCTTCTTGAGCCAGAAGATTGCACAGAATGATCCGGAGAAGAAGATACCTTCAACCGCAGCAAAAGCCACAAGACGTTCTGCGAAGGAGCCTTTCTTCCTCGAGAGCCAGCGAAGAGCCCAATCGCCTTTGCGCTTGACTGAAGGGACTGTTTCGAGTGCCTTGAACAGGTGACTTTTCTCATTTGTATCCTTGATGTACGTGTCAATAAGAAGAGAATATGTCTCAGCATGAATGTTTTCCATCATAATCTGGAAGCCGTAGAACGCACGAGCTTCAGCCCAGCAAACTTCGTTAGCGAAGTTTACGACAAGATTCTCATTAACGATACCATCACTTGCTGCAAAGAATGCTAGAACATGCTTGAGGAAGTGTTGCTCATCTGCATTGAGTTGTTGCCAATCTTTCTGATCTTCGGCAAGGTCGATTTCTTCTGCAGTCCAGAATGAAGCTGCGTGTTGTTTGTACATTCCCCAAACGTCATCATGCTCAATTGGGAACAGGACAAATCGGTCAAGATTTTCTTGCAACATCGGCTCGATGTGTTCGCGAGAGAGGTCAATTTCAATTCCGTCATCGTTTCGGTTGTGCTCGATTACCATATTCTCCACCTTCCATCACGCGCTGGAGTTTTAGTTCCGTCCGAGATGGCACATAAATATGCCCATGCCCGACTCCTATGAACTAGTGTTTTCAAGGGTGTTTGAATCAGGTGACTGTGCCCCTTATTGTGATTTTAGAGCCGAAGTATATATGAACTGAATTAAAATTTATTTTTTGTGATTTTTTCAAGCCAGAATATACCCTCGTTTCCAGTGGAGCAAGAAGCAAAGAACTCTTCAACTTCGACTCTTAGGAAAAACCATGCGAAGTGAACTAAACATCCCGTTTGCAAAACTCAATCCAGAGGCGAGATTACCGACACAAGGCAGCGCACTTGCTGCTGGGTGGGACTTGTATGCACTTGAATCAACGATTGTCCCCAAGGGATCATCTGTCATGATTTCAACGGGTTTGGCTTGCGCTATACCAGAAGGATGGGAGGGCCAAATTCGTTGTAGATCATCCCTAGGCAAGAAAGGAATGATACTCCCTAACGGCGTTGGAACCATCGATGCGGACTATAGAGGAGAACTCAAAGTCCTCGCAACATGGATAGGTTCAGGAGATGAATTCCATGTTGAAAAGGGCGAACGCATCGCTCAGTTGCTTTTCGCACCTGTCCCATTAGTCCACATAGCTGAAGTTGATTACGAACAACTCACATTAACTGAACGTGGCGAAGGTGGTTTCGGATCATCAGGTCAATTCTGAGGTACGACTATGCATTCTACAGACATCAAGAAATTCGACATCATCGATTATAATGATGCAGTTGAGATGATGTCAGCATTGCAAATGCAACGGATAAAAGAAGAGATACCAGACACTCTCCTTATCTTAGAACACCCAGAGATCGTGACCGTTGGACCTCGTGCTCGAAACGATGGAATCCATCCTCCAGATGATTACGCAACACAGGCAGTTGATCGTGGAGGAGGGTTGACATGGCATGGCCCAGGACAACTGGTGGTGTATCCTATATTGCACTGGAATCAAGATGATGAAACCTCAGTTGCAGCAATTATACACAAACTCGAACAGTGGGTGATTGAATCACTGGCAACGCTTGACATCCACGGATACCGCGATGATAGAATGCAGGGAGTGTGGGTTGATGAAAAGAAAATCTGCAGCATTGGATTGTCGTTTCTGCGATGGGTCAGTCGGCACGGATTCACAATCAATTACGACACTCCGCTTGGAAGAGTGGAAAACCTTGCAGGGTGTGGTCTTGCAGAAGCAACAACAACGTCACTTAACCGACTCGGGTATTCATTATCTCGACAAGATATCCAACAAGCCCTTCTGTCTACATACAACAAATGCTTGAACCGCTAAGTTTGTGAAGGTTACAAACAAGTGCATATATGAGAAAGGCTGTAATTCAAATCATGGGCGAAGTTGTTCTCGGTATATCTGGTGCATCAGGTGCAGCTTACGGTGTTCGACTCGCAGAGGCATTACAAGAACTCAAAGTCCCAATACGACTCGTCGTGAGCAATTCGGGGCGCATTACACTCAAGCACGAATGCGATACAACGCCTGAAGAACTTGCAGAGAAAACAGGAGCATTGCTCGAAGAACAAGCAAACATTGGAGCGAAATCTGCCTCAGGATCTGCACCAATCGATGCTGTCGTCATCTGCCCTTGTTCAGGAACAACACTCGGTAAACTGGCTGCTGGAATCGGTGACAACCTCATAACACGCTCTGCAATTGTAGCGATGAAAGAACGTCGCAAACTCATTATCGTGCCAAGAGAAGCCCCTTACGCCACAGTCCATTTGGAGAACATGGCTAAACTCTCCGCATGGGGTACCATTGTCATCCCTGCTTCACCTGGTTTCTACAATCATCCAACATCAATCGAAGATATGGTTGATTTTGTCGTAGCGCGCATCCTTGACCAAATCGGATTGAAGCACTCCATCGGAAAGAGATGGACTGGCGAAGAAATCGATGAATTCTAAACGTGAATCCATCGCCTTCAAATGATTCACCTGATTGTCTTAATTCATGAGCGGCGCAGAGTCACTTGATTCATTGACAGTGAATCAACTCAAAGACGAACTTGCTTCAAGAGGTTTAGCCAAGTCAGGAAATAAGGCGGAACTTGTTGAACGCTTGCAACCTTTCTTTGCTTCAAAGGAAGACCTTGTGACAACTTCTGTTTGGAAAAGAACGGTTGTTGGGCCGGTAAATCTCTCTCAAGCCGTAGGTTCCCTCTTTGTAGTGTCCTTACTTCTCATCGTAGTGTTCAATCCTTCACTTGTTGGACTAGGGGAAGAAGAACCTGTTTACGAGCCAATTGATTTCGATGCAAGCCAAGCGCGATGGTATGCAGAACAACTTGTTGCCCTGGGCCATCCAGAATGGGAAGGAAGAATGTCAGGTAGTCCTGAAGAAGCGGCTGCGGCTGAGATGATTTTAGATAATCTAACTGAAATGGGATACTCACCTCAGCTCAACACCTACCCAGTACCAATGTTCGCAATCAACAGTGCTCCTGAAATCGCCATGTGCATACCTACTGTAGACTTCCTAACAGGACCCTCATGCAATTCAGGACTTGCCGCACAAATAACCACCTTTGAGCATCGAGTGGATTACGTGATTCAAGGATACTCGGGTTCAGCAGACATTCAATTCGGACAAAGTATGGAACTGATTGATCTCGATGACGGAACTGATGATTCTCTCTGGTCTTCAGCATCTGGTAAAGTTGGAATTATTCGCGGTGGTGCAAGCATCAATGGAAACACTGGCATGTACATCAAGGCGGCTGAAAACTCTCTTGCTGGCCTATTTCGTATCAACAATCAGACAAATTGTGGCCAAGTCGAGGCCGATGATTGCGTTCCAATTTTCAAGTCAATTCGTGTTGATGAAATGAAGAGCGGCAACAGCGGTTCGATTCCTGAAGACATCCCGTTCATAGCAGTATCAAATCAAACTGGCAAGCAGATGCTTGAGTTGGCAGAACAAGGTGCAGTCTTACGACTGTTTACTGATGTGGATAATACAGGGGAACTTTCCGTCAGCGTCCCATGCGGAACTATGTATGGCAAGAGTGAGGATTTGATCATCGTCGGCGCTCATCACGATACAGTCTATCATGGACCGGGAGCAGTAGATGATACATCTGGAACTGCGAGTGTACTCGAGATGGCAAGACAAATTGCAATCATTGCAAATGAAAGCGGCACTCCAGAGTATACAATCAGATTCTGCACATGGGGTGGAGAAGAAGAAGGACTCTGGGGAAGTAAAGCATATGTCAATGCGAATGGAAATGAACTTGCCCGTAACCTTCGATTATACATCAACCTCGACATGAACCATGTTGATATTGACATGGCAAACAGAGGGAACAGTCTACGATTCTTTTCTAATTCCGCAAAAGACATTAATCATGTAAGCGATATCATAGATTTATTGAATGATGAACAGTCGAGTGTCTTCTCAAAATATTCCGTAACGCTGACGAAAGAGACGACTATGCCATACAACTCAGACCATGGTCCATTTGTGTACGACTTGCCAGATAGTGTAGAAGGAAATGCATTGGTATGCTACGGATCTGGATCTTGGGAATACCACACTTACAAAGATGACATGTCACGATTCAACGAAGAGTCTCTTGGAATTTCTGTGATTGCCTACGGCACCTATCTGCGCTATCTCGCCTGGCCAGTGGAAGCCTAAGCGTCGCATTCAAGAAGGAAAGCAGAGTGGACTTGTTATGGTTAAGCCAAGTGCTCATGCATCGCATATCCTCGTCGCCTCTAAATCAGAGGCGTTACAAATCTCAGAGAAGATTGGAAAACTCAAAGATTTTGAAAAACTCGCACGAAAGAAATCAACCTGTCCTTCATCTCAGCGTGGCGGAGATTTAGGATGGTTCCGAAAAGGAAACATGGTACGTGAATTTGAAGAAGCTGTTTGGCAAACACCTCTAAAATCAGTGTCTCCCCCTGTAAAAACCACATTCGGCTATCACCTTATTTGGGTTCATGAACGAGAAGAGGAGTGAGATTCATGTCGATTCGTGTCGGGCTCGATGGGTATCGAGTAGATGGTGTCCATGGTTACTTTGACTATGAACATAAGCAAACTCAACCCTTTGTTGTATCCGTACGAGTTGATTTGATCAACGATGTTCATGATGAAGCCCTATCGAGTACTGTTGATTATGGATTGTTGCAAAAAGCAGTTGACGTTGTGGTTCTTGAATCAAAACCCATTCGACTTTTGGAAAAGATGGCAGCAAACATTGCTGAATGTATTCGGGATAATGCAGAAGTTGAGACCATCTTTGTACGGATTGAGAAACCAGATGCTCCATTGCCTCACCCAGGTGGTCTTCCGTTCATAGAATACACTTGGAATCGTACCGAGTAAAGGAAATCAACGGGAGACTTCAAAGAGAAGTCCTTCTTAGTCACTTCATGGAATCTCCTTCAAGAGTGTACGTTCCCAGTGCAACAGAATCAGATGGGACTGCAATAGGCATGGGATGTTTCAGCACTGAAGAAATCGCATGGCAGGTCCTCAAAACATTCCTTGGAAAGAGTGAACAAATGAGCCTTACCGAAGCCAGTGTTGTAGCCTGGGACGTCGATGTACTTGGTGAAGACGGAATGACTGTATTGTCATCTCTCGAAGGAAAAATCTGCCCTGTGTGCCAGCGAAGGACATTTTGGGTGGATTTGGAGCACCTCTCTGCACTGTGCTACGGTTCGAGTTGTTCAGCATGGATTGAGCAAAGTACTGTTGATCCAGAAATCGTTGACTGCGGCTGGCCACCTCTACGTTTCCTAAAGCAAGTCAAGGATATTGAAGAGGCATACAATGAACTGAGAACGATCGGCTCAGATGTTGCTTCATCCATGGAACAAACAAATGATGCAATCACTCAACAAATGTACGAATCGAGCTTTAATGATGCTCAATAATCACATTTGCTCGATTGGAGAGATTCCTAAGCCTTCCAAACCAGTTCGCAACAAATCACGGCCGAGTTCACTAATTTGGTAAAAGAATCCGTCGACTACGTTTTCGTTGAGTACGTGACAATCTCGATAGAATCCGTTGTAAGCATTCGCCAACTCAAGCATATGCAAAGCGAAAATGTGTGTTTTCTGTTGTTCAACTGAGTGCTCCAGAACATCGTTGTGACAACAAATGAGTCGCATCAATTCGATAAGCCCGGATGGCATTGAGCCACTTTCTGGGACCTGAACAGGAGAATGCTCCAGTCCTGAAGCTCTGCGTGAAATGGAACAGGCTCTGGTGTGAGAGTACATAATGAAAGGAGCAGAACCTGCTTCGAATGCGAGGGCTTCCTCCCAACGGAATGTAAACCCTTTCTCAGGACTGACTTTGATGATGTTGAAACGAACTGCTGCTGTACCGACTGCTTCTGCAATCGTCGCTATTTGTTCTTCGTCATAGTCTGGACGAAGGCCTTTGACCACGACTGCGGCTTGTGCATGAGCCTCTTCCAAGAGATCATCCATGAACACAACGTTTCCTTTTCGCGTACTCATCTTCCCTTCTGGGAGTTTAATGAACGAATAGAAGAGAACTTCGGGGCGCTTTACCCCAAGTTCCTCTAAGGTCATCCCTACTTGCTTAGCTTGGAGTTTATGATCTTCCCCAAGAACGTTAATCAGGCGATTAGATTGACCCCACTTCCATTGATGATAAGCAATATCCCTGGTCGCATAGAGTGATGACCCGTCACCTCTTCTATAGAAGAAATCAGTCTTACCTTTCAAGCCCCTCGCACCCAGGTCAAGATAGCCAGCGCCATTGTCTGCAGTTCCAGCAATCTCCAAATCATCCAATGTTTTCATCAATTTGGAAACCGTTCCTTCAACAACGAACTTAGATTCCTTAGTAAACGTGGTAAAAGAGATTCCAAGACGGCCAAGCGTTTCGAGCATTCCATCAAGTACGGGGGAATAAGCGTCCTCAAACGATTGAAGCACCTCTTCATCTCCATGTTCACTGGCATGAACGAGGCGCCCTATTTCTGACTCAATCTCTGCTTTCTTAGCCTCATCAGACTCAGAGCGTAGAATTTGAGCGGCTTGATACCAACGTACTCTTTGGTGATCTTCTTTACCAAGCCAACGTTCTGAAGGTTTACTTCGCTCAGAGAGCAGTGAATTGACTTCTTCCTCGGAGAGGTTTTCCAAAGCCCAAGCGAGAACACCGACTTGTTTACCCATATCATCGACATAGTATTCTGCACGCACTTCATCTCCGTGAAGACGATGAAGACGAACAAGGGTATCCCCAAGAATGGCATTCCGCGCCCTTCCAACGTGGAAAGGTCCGTTCGGATTTGCAGAGGTGTGTTCAATCAAAACTGAACGTGATGCGGATGCGGAGTTCTTCGTAGCATCCCCAACATGAATCGCACCTGCAAGAATCTGCTCTGCAAGCCATACGGGATTCGCTTTGAAATTCAAATAACCATTAACGGCACTTATGGATTCTAAACAATCGAGGTTAGGGAATTCATTTGCGATGACATCAGCAATCTGTTGAGGGGCTTGACGTAAGATTGAGGCAAAAGCGAAGCAAGGCAAGGTTATGTCACCCTGATCGGATTCTCTACTTGGTTGCAAAGCTGACGCCCACATTCCCTGTTCAATACCTTTTGAACCGAGCAATGTCTCAAGATGAGGTTCGATGATTTTACGCAGCAACTTCATTCTGAAACCTCACATCATCGGATAACGTAGAATTGCTGCGAGTCCAGCAAAGCCGAGAGCAAGTTGTGAACCCTCCTCGGTATCAATTGAAATAAAGACGACTTCACTGTTTGATTTCGAAGCTAAATCAGAAAGGGCATCAATCAATGAGACACTACTTAGTTCTTCATGTGAGTCATTACTTGCTTTACAGGAAGGGCAGTTTGGCAATTCTTCAGTTCTGCCAACAGAGGCATTCCATGTATGATCACAGGAACCACATCGAATTTCAACGGAGTTCTTTCTCATACTTTCAGAAATAAGTAATGTATCGACTGCACCTTGTTGAAGTGCTTTACGTATCATCATCTCACCATAGGTTGCCTTTGGATGAGTTTTGATAAGTTCAGAAAGGAAGCGATTCATCATTTGACGCTCAGCATCAAGTTCGATTTCACCCATCATAGCCCCTGCATTACCAACTAACTCTCGGACACCGGATTCATTTGAATAACCAACATCGAACGTGGTTTTTGCGATTTTCTTAGCTATTTCATGATGGAAATATTCGTTTCGAACAACGAAATCCTTGGTTGCACCAGGGCCTCCGATGATGATCGCCTGAATGTTCTCAAGATTCGGTAGCCAATAAGAACAAGCGTGCTCTGTTGCTCGCTTGAAGAAATTGTGAGCGGCTTCTTCGATCAATCGCTCGAAACGTTGAGCAGATTGACCACCTTGCCGGTGCTTGCCCATAATGTTCGAAACAAGATGTTCTTGAACGTGAATTCGCTTTCCAGATGCAATACCATATGCTGCCTCTGCTCTATCGATCACGAACAGGCCGTATGAGCGCTTGTCAACAAGCATGTCCTCAAGTTGTGTTAGTTCGAACACTGAGTCACAACGATACCTGAATGAAAGAAGTGATTGAGGTGGGTCTTCGATCACCACAGTGGTTTGACGTGTCTTGTTGTTACCAACAATGATTGCTCCTGTGAAAAGAGCAATCCCTCTTTCACCAGGATTTTTGAATCGTGAAAGCGAAGAGATTGCTGACTCAATTGCACCTTGAACATTCTTTCGGGTTCCTTTGGATTTGATATTGGCAGCCTGGCCGTGCTCGTTTTGCAGGAGAGAACGGGCATCACTGATTTGACGATCTGGAGGGATGATGACAGTGACAAGTTCCGTTCCATAACCTTTCATTTCACGCAGGTCTTCCAAGGCCAATTTAAGTCGGAGACGTCTTGTCGCCAATTCAGCATCTTCCGACATACCTCTTCCCTCTACCATTGGGGTCGAACCAAGGGTTTTCAACCCTCGCCTTGGATTTGGATGGACAACGCCTATGAAGCGCCATGAATAGGCAACAACATGGTTGCACCAATCATTGTCGCACTCGGCGGTTCGCTCCTCTACGGAGATCATGATGTGAAGACTTGGCTTGGGCAACTGCGCCAGACCTTGGTTCATATCGAAGGAAACGGGCGAAAAATAGGACTCGTTGTCGGAGGAGGCAAGCCTGCAAGAGAAGGCATTACTCTTGCGAATGAGGTCATCAGCGACCGATTTCGACTCGACGATATAGGCATAGCTGCAACTCGATTAAATGCCACAATCCTTCAGAAGATGTTGCAAGAAATTGGTTGCAATGTGGCGAAATCAATTCCTCAAACAACCACTGAGGCTGCAGCGATGTTTGATTCATTTAACATCGTCGTTATGGGGGGGACAAAACCTGGCCACACAACAGATGCAGTGAGTGTCGCCTTTGCTCGTGACGCAGGTTCTGCTCATGTCATAATCGCAACAAATGTGTCCCATGTTTACACAGCCGATCCACGCAAAGATCAATCTGCAACCGCTATAGAAGAGATGACACTAAACGATTTAAGTGCAATTACAGGAACTGAATCCCTCAAACCAGGACAAAGCGCAGCAGTTGATCCAATAGCCGTTCAATGGGCAAAGGATGCTTTGCTGAGAATAGGCGTCCTTGATGGTCGAGATATCCGTCGACTTGAAGATGCATTGGAAGGACGGCCATTTGAGGGAACCTTAGTTCGCCCGGAGTGAGAAAGATGGTTGATTCAGAAGCAGTCAAAAAGAAAGTAAAGAACATGCCAAAACGTTCCAAAGCACAAGCATTGACCCCATCTCACAAGCATTGCCGCATTTGTGGAATTGACATTCCTGGCAAATCAGAAGAACGAGTATGCAAAGTTGAAGAATGCATTGAGCGTTATGAAAAAGATGAAAGAAACAAAGAACGTATGCGCAAATGGATGCTCATCTTCTTTGGAATATTTGCATTCATAACAGTACTACCAGTACTTTCACGATTGATGTAAGTTTATTCGTCTTTTCTGTACCAACCTTCTGGCAACTTCATTGGATCGACGTGCTGTGCAGCCTTGACTCTTCGAACAATCTCCAAACGTAGGGCATCAAGTCCAACATCTTCCGTAGCGCTCATGGTCGGACGACCTTCTTCATCGTAAAGTAGAGGTAAATCAGGCGTCCCTTTAGAGCCCGCTTCTCTCCAAGCCTGTTCTTCTTTTCGAACCAGGTCCCACTCTTCTGGACGAGGAGAGAGAAGGTCTGCTTTTGATGTAACGACGAGCATATCTGTACCTGGAAGTAAACGATCGACATCTTCGAGCAAATTCAACTGCTCTTCGAGTGGAGTCCCGCATGCTTCACTGGTGTCCAAGAGGAACAGAACGAGAGACCCAATGTTCTCAAGGGCTGCAATCGCTTGTTGTTCGATCGCATTCCTACGGCTCATTGGCCTATCAAGCAATCCTGGCGTATCCACCAGCTGGTGCACCAAACGGCGATGGGTGAAATGTCCTACGTGGATTTGTTTTGTTGTGAAAGGATAGTGATTAACTTCCATATTTCCTGATGAAAGGGCAGAGATGAATGCAGACTTGCCAACGTTAGGTGCGCCACAAACAACAATACAAGGAAGCAAGGTTTCGATTTGAGGGAGAGCCTTGAGAGTTTCACGCGCCTCATTTAGCCACTTCAGGGATGGACCGACTCGTCCAAGAATGGAACCAATTCGCCCATAGGCTTCTCTTCGTGCTTCATGCATCAATTCGACCTGAGCAGTTCGTACAATCTTTCGAGTGTTTTGAGTTGCAATTCGCAGAACTTGAGTACCGCCCCATTGCAGCATAGAGAGGTGGTGCCGATAATCGTCCGTACCAACACATGCTTCGATCATTGCAAGGTCAAATTGTGGAGAATGATCCAGTGACGGCCATGTCTGGACGGTTTCCTTAAACAACGTATCAATGATATCCGCTGCGGTTTGAATCATACGAGTGAGCTGTTTCCTTGTACGGAAGACACGATTGTAGTCATCGACTCTGTCAGCAGCCTTACGAGCACGAGAAAATGCTTTGTCGAGGACCTCGTCCTCAAACAGCACAGTTGGCAATTGACGCCATGTCACCTTCATAGGTACCCCATGTCATCCGGAGCGACAACCCTTCATGAACCCATCACATCAAAAAGCCAATGATGCAGTAATTGCACATTGTTCATGTAGGGTCGGCTCTCAGAGCACATCATGGCGAAAAAATCTTCGAAAATCACACTCCCAAAATGGGCCACAGGTCTATGGAAAGAACTTGGCTCACCAGACCTAGATAGTATTCAAGGAATCCATAACGGAGATCTTCTCGAGCGACGAAACGGCTTGAGAAGAGATGACCTCGTTGAAATCCAAATTGACGCCAGAGCACTTCTCTCAGATACCGAACCATGGATACGTGGTCGATTAATCTCCTCTGGAAAATCAAGTCTCGAGATTCTGGATGAAAACGGTTCTCGCCGATTTGTTGCAAGAGAAACAATCATTCAGATTGTTCTCATTGCTCACATGCGACCAGCATACATCGATGACAAAGAACTCCTCGCTTTCGAAAGAGAGGATATGAAGCGCCGTTCTACTCTTCACGAAAAGGTTGAGAAAGAAACCGCAGGCAACGATGATGCTCATCTTTGGGGATGAATCAATGGAGACCCCAGAGGGTTGGTCTATTGTAGAGCGATGCCTCATGCGTGAGTTTGAATTCGAAAATTTCGCTGATTCAAAATCATTTGTTGACAAAGTCAGTGCTTTGTGTGAGAAAGAGAATCATCATGCAGACATTCATTTTGGTTGGGGTTACGTTGTGATTGAACTCACAACACATGATGAAAATACAATAACAATGCTTGATGTTGAGCTTGCGACCAAGATTAATGCGATTGGAGGTTAATCGATGGCAGTTGATCCCAAAGGAAGGACAGCACCGGGATATGAACGACATATGTTCATCTGTGGCCATGAGCGCTCCCCTGAAGCAGCACGACCGAGTTGTAAAAACCGAGGAAGTTTGGATCTCCTACCACGTATCAAACAGGCAATCCGAGAAGAAGGACTGTCTTCGATTCGTGTTCAAAAATCAGGATGTCTCGATTTTTGTGAGAATGGTATTGCATGCGTTGTTTACCCTGAAGGAACCTGGTATCAATTGTCAAGTGAAATGGATATTGCATCCATCATTGAACACCTCAAAGATGGTACGATAAGCACTGAAGACTTAATGAAACTTGAATCAGAGTGATCAAAGTTTTACTGGTCGTGTAGCACCACATGCTTGACACTTCAAGAGCGTTGTACGGTCTTGTTTGACAAAGACTGTATCGGGTGCAGAGCATTGACTGCACTTAATGTAAGTATTCACATACCCAACAATTGCTTTCTTCAATCGCTTTGGAGGAATACGTCCTTTAAACCGAGCCCGAGGTCCATCTCTCGATCCTGAAGTACCAAGTTCGTTGAGAATGTATTGATAGACATGGTTGTCATCTCTGTCCATCATGCCAACAACTTCTGTGAAGTTACGTAGAATCGTATTTGATCCTTCTATCATAATTTGAGGTTCAGGAAGTCTCCATCGAGCACGAGAAGAGATATCCTCTGGGATGTTCTCACGGGCTCGCTTGAGAAGAGATTCATAGTCAAAGTCGCTCATGGACCCTCCTGACACCCCGTTCTCTTCAAGGCTTTGGGTCAAATATGGGCAAAGGATTCATGGAGGGTGGCCTTCTGGAATGAATCGATTACAATGGTCTCAAGTATTGAAGAGTTGAAAACAATCGCTACAAACCTTCGAAAGGATGGGTTGAATTCACAACAAATCGCTGACGAACTTTCCTTGTCTCAAGATACCATAGCATGGCTGCTAACAGGTACAAATACTGAACAGCGACCTACTGACGTACGAATTGGATGGCGTACAATTGGAGTTCGGCCAGCTCGCATCACTGCTATTGGCAACATTATGGCAGATGTTGTTATTGAAGAATTTGATGAAGCCGAAATCGTAGTAGGAATCTCAATCAATGGAATAGCATTTGCTCATGAAGTTGCCCAGGCACTCGATGTTGAAGTCGCAATACACCGAAATGTCGACGGAGAGCCTGGCGCAGGGGCATTATCAAGCAAATACGGTCAAGTCGGAGGCGGAAAGAAAGTCGTCATTATCGATGACGTGCTGTCAAGTGGTGTTACAATGAGCCAAACTATTGCGGCGATCAGAGCCGCTGGTGGAGAGGTTGTCCTTGCACTTGTACTCGTCAATAAAACAGTTCGAAACGAAATCGATAATGTCCCTTTACGAGGTTTAATCCGCGCTGTTCCTGTCTGATTGGAGTTGAAAATAATGCATTGGTCCGACGTCGCAGCCAAGCGACTTGCTGAACGTGGAAAAAAACACATCATCTCGACAGGTATTACACCGAGTGGAGAATTCCACATAGGTCATTTGAGGGAGATCCTCACTGGAGATATGCTCACTAAGGCGGCAAAGAAAGCTGGACTCGATGTTGAATTTGTCTTTATTATCGATAGTGCAGACCCTCTGCGAAAGGTCTATTCATTCCTCGATGATGATTATGAGGCCTACATTGGCCATCAATTGAAACAGATTCCACCACCGACTCCTGAAGGAAAGCCTGATCATGAACGATTCTCAAGTGGAATCTCATATGCTGATCATTTCCTTGAACCATTTAAGCAGGCATTGGATCAAATCGATGTACGTCCGAGATTCATAGACAATTTTGAGTCCTATGCATCTGGAAAATTTTCAGAACTTGCCCGCATTGCTTGCAATAAGGCAACTGAAATCCGTGAAATTATCGAACGTGTTTCTGGCAGAGAACTCTCAGACAAGTGGTTCCCATGGAATCCAATTGATTCAGCAGGATCCATTGATGGAATCACAATCACGGGTTGGAATGACCCCTATGTCGAATGGATTGATTCAAACGGCCAATCGGGAAGAAGTGACGTCACAAAGGGAGAAGGAAAACTACCATGGCGTATCGATTGGCCTGCAAAATGGGCATGGATTGGAGTCACAATGGAACCATTCGGAAAAGATCACGGAGCAGCAGGAGGCTCGTACGATACAGGCAAAGAAATCATTGAATTATTTGGTAGGGAAGCGCCTGTTGACCTCACATACGAGTGGATTAGTCTACGTGGACAAGGTGCAATGTCCTCCTCATCGGGCAACACAATAGGCCCATTAGAGGCACTTTCTCTCGTACCACCAGAGATATTGCGATACTTGATCGCCTCAACAAAACCAAACAAGGCAATCGAATTTGATACTGGGATGGGATTGGTAACGTTAGCGGATGAATTTGAACGTACTGCTTCCAGAGATTTCTCTATAGAACTGTCAGATGAGGATTTAAGCAGACGGAAAAGAGTCGCTATTGAAGATGCTCAAATTGCTGTTGAACTCTCAAGTATTTCATCCTCGAATGAAGCCTCACAAGTCACATTCAGGCATCTGGCACTCCTTGCTCAAACAAAATCAGATGATAATGAGGTATGGGCATCAATCGGAATTAAAGGCCAAGCATCTCCATCGATGATTGATCGATTGCAAAGAATGCGCACATGGATTGCATCTAGGCACTTTCCTGAAGAGTTACGGATTACAATCTTGGACACCCCGAACCAGGAAGCTTTATGCCTCCTAGGTGATGAAGAGCGACTCATATTACCAACCATCATTGAATTGTTTAGTTCATGTGAGTGGGTGAGTTCTGGAATTCAATCAGCGATCTCGAATTCGGCTAAATCAATCGAAGTGTCCCCAAGAATCGCTTATCGTACACTTTACCTGTGCATTATGGGAACTGAAAAGGGGCCTCGCTTACCTGCGATTCTTTCAGAATTAGATCGAGAAAAGATTGTTTCATTACTCAACCAATGCCTTTGATAAAACTCTCAAAGAACCACTTATTTCGAAACGTTCGACCCTAAGAATTGAAAAGAGGTCGTACTCTCCTGTTGAACATGGCAGGCGTCTATTGTCCGACATGCGAGGTCGGTGTAGAGGCTGCTGCAAAGTTTTGTTTATCCTGTGGCCATGACCTTCTTGTACAAGGGCCAATCACTTCCACAGGGCACGATTTGAACCAACTCAAGGAAGTCATTCGACATCGTCAAGACCTCTCAATGGCTGAAAAGTTTGACATGATTGCTCGTGTAGAGGAAGGGGCAAATCCGATTACAATGGGTATCGCTGCTGCCGCTGACGACGGAGGAAGTATTGACATTGGTCAGGCCTTTGAGGGAAGCGAAAATGAACTCTCAACTAAGAAAGATCACGATTGGGGCCAATCCCCTGCTGCTAACGCTGCTGTTCGAGCAGTTGTAAGGGGTACAAGTGGCTGGGATATGATTCAAGCAGGTACTCTCGATATGTCAGAGGGCTTATTCCGTGGCGCAATGACGCATGGAATGGATGCATCTACACACATTCATGATGTTGCAAGCGGAGAGCACGAAGGTATTGATCCTGAAGCAATGCGAGCAATACCTGTCCTCAAACCACCCAAGCGAAGTTTCTGTCCTAAATGTGGCTCTGACATCCATGCAAATACAATGTTTCAGTGGCGTAAGTGGAGAGAATCTTCCTCGGATGTGGTCTCGATGCAAATGGAAGCCGCTATGGAAACTGCTCTCATTGAAGTTGCGAGCCACTACGTGAATGTTATTCAAGCACTCAAAGATGAAAGAGACGATGCTGTTGCCAGAGCCGCTAAGTCAGCTGCTGAAACCAATACTGAAAGTCTTCGAGAGAAGATTGAAGCGGAAGTACGAGCTGAACTTGGGAAAGAAGAAGCGGCACCTACAAAGTCAAAAAGTTCTGAAAATAAGAAGGCTAGTTCAACCCAAAAAGCAGCTCCTGCAAAGAAAGCACCTAAGAAGAATAAACCGAAATCGGGTGGGATGTTTGGATCCAAGCGACCGAAGAAAACCTATGAAGGCGAACCTGGCGGTAAAGCAGATTGGTTCCTTTCTGATGCTTTGGATACCGTATATGACCCTCATGGCACTGGTAAAGCAATCAAAGGTGCAACGATCTTAGCACGCTCAGCAGATGGGAACGTAAGAGTTCGAGATGTTGTTCGAGCATATGCATTGCAAGGTAATGATGGAATTAGTGAACTCGCATGGACAAGTCCTCTGACTCAATACCTCATAGAAGCCTTCGATGCATGTTGAGTGCTTAATGCGATACTACGCTGGAAGGGGTCTTGTTGACATTTGACTCTGAATACGAACCCTTCTTCCAACCTCCAGGCTGGATTGTTGCACCAATATGGGCAGTGCTGTACACAATGCTTGCCATCAGCATCTATGTCACAGTAATGAATCGCAATAAGTTAGAAAAATTTTACGTGATTGTGTTCGTTTTCTTTGTCCAACTTGCATTGAATTTACTTTGGCCAAGCGTATTCAATTCAGCTGATTATCTCCTTTCGCTTGTTATGATTACCTTCATGATTGTATTCTCGATCATCTATGCATACTTGACGTTCAAACCATTACCACACGCTTCAAAACTCGTATGGCCTTACATCACCTGGGTTTGTTTTGCTACTGCGATAAATATTGCTTACTATCTAAAATTTAGATGAATTAAGACTGCTCATGTATTCATTGCAGGGTATATATTCAAGTATAATTGATATGATTTAGAATCATGAATTACGAAAGCCTCACAGTTATTCAGTTGAAAACCATGTGCCGTGAACGCGGTTTGAGAGTCAGCGGGAATAAAAACGAAGTGATTATTCGACTCATGGAAGACGATGAAGGTTCTACACCTCATTATCAACAGCATGCTCAATATCAACAGCAATACATGCAGGCGCCTCAGCAAATCATTCACATCCAAAGAACCAGTGGTGGTGAAGCCCTTGCGCAAACAATAGGATCGTTGATCATAATATACGGAGTATTTCGAATCGGAATGGCCATGTTTTTTTCAGCCTTTGATGAACAGGTCTTTCTCTTTGAATCAATCCTTGCATGGGGAATAGGATTCTGTTACATCATTGGAGGCGTGTTTACGCTACTCGGCTACAGAAATGGCATGTTTTTGACACTAGCAACACTCATCATCTCAGGGAGTCTTTCTATAATGTATCATGATGAATGGAGCCCGCTCTCTGTTGGACTCGATGGCACCCTACCTATATCCTGGTCACTCATGTGTTCATTTTTCTGCTCAATAATGGTGGGATTACCTTTGCTAGCTGGATTTAATGATCTAAAGCCAGGTTGGCCTTTCGATGCCTCATCAAATTATCAAGCAACTCAGTTAAGCAGCCAAGCAACAGTGCAAAACAGGATGAGAAAGAATGCACAACCCTCCCAAAATGGAGACAAGGTTCTCTTAGAATGTCCATATTGTTCAGCACATTTCAACGTGAAAGCTGGAACAAGCGGAACTGCAACATGCCCTTCATGCAAGAAGAAAGTCTCTGTCTGAAGAAGTAGAAAAATCTCAAAGAGATTCAATGACAAGTGCGATACCTTGTCCACCGCCAATACAAGCTGTAGCGATGCCGTACTTTCCACCAGAGCGCTTCAATTCATGTGCAAGGGTAAGCGTTAGGCGAGTCCCAGTAGCAGCGAGAGGGTGCCCCAAACCAACGGCTCCACCGTTGACATTGACCTTTTCAACATCCAAACCGAGTTCCTTTACGCAAGCAACAGCTTGGCCTGCGAACGCTTCATTGATTTCCCATAGATCGATATCATCGACTGAAAGGCCTGTTCGTTCTAATGCCTTTCGAGAGGCTGGAACTGGTCCATAGGCCATGATTGCAGGCTCTAAACCAACAATGCCCCATCCGACCAGTCTTGCAAGTGGCTCATCACCATCTGCTGCTGCTTGAGATGCGGATTTGATGACAACTGCTGCTGCACCATCAACAATTCCAGAAGCGTTACCTGCAGTAACCAAGGATTCAGGTCCGAATGCTGTTGGAAGTTTTGCCAACGATTCCGGAGATGTATTTTGAACGACATGATCTTCATCCTTTGAAGTGATTATTGTCTCTCCTCTGCGTGATTTAATGACAACATCAACAATTTCTTCGTCAAAGACTCCATTCTCTATAGATGAGAGGACTCTTTGATGAGAGCGAGCTGCAAATGCATCTGTTTCTTCCCGTGTAACACCTTTCCTTGCGCATATCTCATCACTTGTTTGGGCCATGTATTTACCACATGTCAAATCTTGAAGGTTCGTCATCATGTAATCCTCTACAGGAGGTGAACGGCCGAGTTTCCATCCGTCTCGAGCACCTCGAAGGACGTGAGGAGCCTGTGAAAGATTCTCCATTCCACCTGCAACAACTGTTGAGGCTTCATCGAGCATGATCATTTGGGCGCCTGTGACGATGGATTGTATTCCAGAACCACAGATACGTGAAAGTGTAAGCATCGGCACTTCTTGCGGAATACCGGCTTTCAGACCTGCGTGTCGAGCTCCATAAATCGATTGTGAACAGGTTTGAAGAGCATACCCCATGACAACATGGTCTACACTTTCAGGATCGGTGTTGGTCTTTTCGAGAGCTCCTTTGATAGCAATAGCACCCAGTTCTTGAGCACTAACAGACTTGAGAAGTCCACCTTGCTTTCCATCTCCACGCTTTCCTCCAACCCATTCACAAAACGGTGTTCGAGCGCCGCCAACCAATACAACATCTTCTGCCATGAACATCCGAGTTCAACTCGGGTCATCAAGGATACGCTTGGATGATTAGAGATTCATCAAGGAAATTATAATGCCACCAATGGTTAAACAAAGCGGGACAATCATGACCTCAAATGCTGAACGCATCTTTCCAAGATTAGCCAATTCTGAACCTCTTTGGAGTGTGGCTTTGATACCAGGCGCATCTTCACCAACGACTTCCAACAAAGAATTCTGCAGTGTTCCGTCAAGGCCTTCATTTTGAATATCTTCCTGAGGGCGGCTTCGAGTGGTTCCAAGAAGGTAAACAGGATTCCCTACACGAAGCGCATATGCTGTCCATCGATGTTTACGTACGTCTCCACCAGTAAACAGCCGAGCAGCAAATTCAGCACCGATTTCTTTTCGCAAACTATCCGCATGGTTCGATTCCCATCGTCGAAGATATTTCCCCATATCGAGTCTCTTGAACGTAGTAGGCTTAACCAGAATCCCTCCAGTCCCATCATTGAGGATGAAAGGTACTCCTCCACTATCCGAACGTACTGTTTGCCAGTGACACTCTGTTTTTGTATTTCCTTCACTATCTGTGGTTTCCTTGCAGATTTTCACTTCATATTCCCATGAGAAGTTTACACAGTTTGGAATGACTCTGTTTGGATGACCATCAACAACGACTCTCAACACACCGGCTTTCGATGGCCGAACTTGACCTACCAATTCGGGGTTTCCAACAGCCACTGAACGGACAAGGCTCGTGGGTGTATCTGCCATTTGCCGCTGCATCTTATACTGAAAATATCCTAACATGGTCCAAATTAATCCGACGCCTAAGACAATGTAAGCAATCCAAGTCAGGTCATCCGATACTTTTTCGCTTCCATCTTCAGTGGTTATCATTTCAACTCCATTGTTTTCTGAAATGAATAAACCGGTTAGAACGCAAACGCCAATCACAAATAAGATCATCATCAGACCATAGGTCGACATAACTGCAGGCCTAGGAGTTCCGACCTTCACTGGATGCTCTGGCAATGGACTTCCATCACCGTGAGGTAGATATTGGTCTTCGTTCCATGAAGCTGGTCCTGGAGCGGGTAGAATCCAATCACTTGGATCGGTGGTTGGAGTGAATGTTGATCGTCCCATCCACCATGAATCAATCGAGTAACCTTTGTCCAGAGCATCTGCCTCAAGAGATTCTGGTTGTGGTGCATTTTTTCTCACTTTGTGAAGGTCTGCTTCAAGAGAACCAGGAGAGCAGAGGGCAATGATGAGAAGACCTACGGGGAAAATGAGCGGATTAACAATCCCTGCGAGGACTATAACTACACCTATTATCCAGCCAATCCATCCCATCCAAGTGTAAGGTAAAGTTAGTTGAAAGAGCCCTCTGTCGAGGTTCAAATCCTTAATGTCCATGGCATGTGGTGTTGGTGTAGGTTTATGTTAATAGCGAATGTTATTCTTGTTGGATGCCAATTACTTTGACAAGGATTCGTTTTGGTCTTTGTCCATCGAATTCGGCATAATGAATCTGCTCCCATGTACCGAGATGTAACCTACCGTTTTGAACAGGCATTGTGACTTGCTGCCCGAGCAATTGACGCTTCAGATGAGCATCTCCGTTATCTTCACCTGTTCGATGATGTTGATATTCGGGACCGTTTGCACCGTCTTTGCCATGATAAGGAGCGTTTTTCTCCAACCATTCCATTATGTCTTGATGAAGTCCTCTTTCGAGATCGTTCACGTAACATGATGCTGTGATGTGCATTGGATTAACCAACACGAGTCCATCGACGACATTGCTTTCTGATACGATTTTCTCGACTTGTTCGGTGATGCACAGAATCTGATATCGTTCCTGGGTTTGAATGGTTATTTCTTCAACATATGTGCAAAACTGGCCTACGTTTCTTATACCCAAACTAGCACTTCCTTATTCATTGTTAAGCACTACATTTGACCATTCGATTGTGCTAGTCTTTTCTTCTTTTATTGGTTCCATAAGAGTATTACTTGCCATGAGAGGAATCGCTGCCATCAAACCACAGATTGCATTACAGAACAACTGGCCACCTATTGCTATTCCAAGGTAAACTGGTTCATTTACTTCTTGCCCATCTGGTGCATCTGGCATTGGCCCAAAGATTGCAACGATGATACTAACAACGAGTCCAACAGCAAGAAGCCCCCATGCAAGATGAACTCCCAACTTCTGCCGTTCTGTAATAGCGTATCCTGCATAAATAAAACCCAGCCCCAATAGTATTGATATTACGCTGACGAGGTAATCATACCATTGCATTGTAGAATCAACTGATGTAGCATTAGAGATTGCCTCATTGATGAACGGACCGGATATTGTAGCTAAAACTTGTAACGCACCCCAAATGATGACAAAAATACCAATCACTTTGGGAGCAGAACTGGGTTGTTGCATCATGATCATTTGATGCTGAGTTCCTGAAATCTGCTGGGGCATTCCCGTAATCATGACTGGATCAGATGCTTGATTATCAGAAATCATCATGCTTGGAATCGATTTATCCTGTTCAGATTCTACGTTTGCCCAAAAGTCATCCTTCTCTTCCATGTATACTGCATGGATGGGTGATTTATGAATCATCGGTCTTCTTCAAGAAGGAAGACCGCTTCGCTTTGGTTGGGGAGATGGCATGACAAACGTTCTTGTGGTTTACAAGAAAAACTTTGAATCCATCCATGACGATAGTCTTGACCATCTAAAATCAAGCCTTGAAGATGCGAAATCCAATCATCAACTTCGTGTTGAAATACGGGCTAGGGAGCGTGTAAGACGAGCGGATTTCATTGGACGTGACCTCGTGATTGTTCTTGGAGGGGATGGGACTCTTACGTCCATTTCCCATAACATCGATGAGTCCACTCCAGTCATGGGAGTAAATTCTCATCCAAAATCTGACGACCCAAGTGGGAGCGTAGGTTTCTACATGGATTCGACACTCGATACCTTCTCAGAGGACTTAGAGAGGGCTCTGACTGGAAAGGCGATTGAAAATAATCTTCCACGATTAAGAGCGATTATTGATTCAACATCAGGAAACAGATATACGACAGATCCTGCCATGAACGAGTTGCTAATTGCAAACACGCATCAGTACGCACCGAGCAAATATCACCTGCGAAGAGGTGACAAGAATACTGATCAACAGAGTAGCGGACTTATCTTCTCTACTTGGCTTGGCCAGGGTGCCTGGTTTTCACACAGTCTTGATCGTAAAAGCTTGGCTGAAATCCGGGATGTTGTTGAATCAGGAGAGGAAGACTCCCATTATTTTGTTCTGGCACGTGACTTAGATCACCAAATGCGAGTCGATAAAAAATGGTCTTGGCTAGATTGGACTGAAACCACAACTCAAATTTTGAGTGATATGCACAGAGGTTATGTGGTTCCTGATGGATGGGATGAAGTCCACTTCAATAGAGGGGCTTCGATATCTGTTGACCTAAAGGCCCCAAAATTACGGTTGTTGACATTCCGTCAATCGATGAAAGATAGACTCCAAGAGTCGATGAACTCTTGAGGTGAACAGATGACCAATCATCAGGGTCATCTCAAATCATTAGGCGTCGACATAGGTGGTTCGTCGACGAAATTCTGTCTTATTTGCGAAGAAGATAGATCTATCTTGAAGACAGAGACAATTCCTCATAAAAGTCAAACGGATATCGATTCGATCTGTTCAAACATATTGGCTCAGATGAATGCGTGGGGGTATGAAGGATCAATTGGGATCGGTTTTCCTGGCATTGTAGAGAAGATGATAATCAAAGATGCACCTAATTTAGGAACTGAATGGAACGGACATGATTTCAAATTGTATTTTTCAACGTTCGAGATCGAGGTAACATCTGTCCTGAATGATGCGGATGCTGCAGCAATGGCAATGATTGAACAAACTTCACAATGGGTCGAGAAAGAACTATTGTGCCTTACGATAGGAACAGGGATCGGTTCAGGATGGATCAGTGATGGAAAATTAATCGAAGGAACCGAATATGGGCGGAAATACAGTGAAAAACTGCAATGCACTCTGGAAGAATGGGCTTCTGCGAAAGTGATTCGCAAAGAAAAAATATCAATTAATGAATGGGTGATTCGGTTTTCTGATGTGCTCAATATTCTAATTGAGAAATATTCACCAGAAGCAATAATGTTGAGTGGTGGAATCACTACTGACTATGAGCAATGGTTTTCGGAATTAGAAGCATTGCATTCGATTCCAATGGCGATTTCAGATTATTCAGAATACACTGGAGCTTATGGAGCAGCACTCTCAAACCAGTGTAAAAAGTAAACCTAGGCTTGAATAAAAAAAGGGTGGAGACTGGGGCTCTAAGAGCCCCAGCCTCGCTTTTCTTAGGAGGTGATCCATCTGCAGGTTCCCCTACAGATACCTTGTTACGACTTAACCCTCCTTGTCGAAGGCAGGCTCGAATACGCCATAAAGCGCAGCCTCACCCACCCCCAACTAAGATGGTT